>Ga0307488_10001245_pt1 | contig 21286 bp, 31 predicted proteins | sample SB02metaG_FD_202248 | JGI IMG/M metagenome (GOLD analysis project Ga0307488, IMG submission 202248) | Sea-ice brine microbial communities from Beaufort Sea near Barrow, Alaska, United States - SB 0.2 | ecosystem: Environmental > Aquatic > Marine > Coastal | place: USA: Alaska | collected... | reverse complement strand
GAAAAAGGAAGACATCATGAAGCTTGCAGATATATTCAATGAAGCAACACCTCAAGGAACTACTGGAACTACAGGGTCTTCAACAGCGCCAAATACAGCAGCGCCAAATACAGCAGCGCCAAATACAACTAATCAAAATGGATCTACAATAGGGCAAGCTCAAACAGAGCCAACAACAGACACAATGGGCAGTGACACAACGCCCGCTCAAAAACGTCAAGACGTTCAGACACAAATTCAAACTAAGAATGACGAAATACTCCAAACACGTGAACGTGCTAACGCAGCACAAGAAGAAATCGCAGCAGCTCGCGAAGCCGAAAAAATGGCCAATGAAGAGCTTGCATTACTGCGCAAAAGGTTATCGACAATCAGATGAAGATTAGAGACTTACTAGAAAATTTTAGTATACACACTAGTAGCGAAGAAGACTCGTTACTAAGTCGTCTCAATGGACCAAGGGCAATAGAAGATTTTACAGAACGTGAACAGTTCATTTTAGAAAACTTAATTCGAAAGAGTTTGGTAACTAAAATTAAGAACGGTAGGAGTTACAGTGTCGAAATTAGCAAAAAAGAATGACCTTAATACCATAGCAACTCTTCTAGACAATCTTCTTGCGAAAGAAATTGAATATGTTCCTTATAAGAAGGACAACACAGTTTATATACACAACTTTCGAATTGTTAAAAAAACTAAGTTTGTTTATCTTGTATATCGCGATAAAGAACTTATTTCTAATTGTTTTTATAAAAAGAGTGCCTTTGCAGTTGTACAACGCATACTTAATAAACAAGACTTTGACGATGTAATAAATCACGACAGTTGTCTTGAAAAGAATTATAACGATAGTTTGTTTTATTTAAATACTATATCAAATACAGATAGCAGTGTAAAGTTTAATATAGCATCAGTTAGGCTTGATATAAGCAAAGATCAAATAGCACGTCATGCACATGCCATAGACGAAGCAGCAAGATGGCAATAAAGATAAATAAATATAATACAAAACATAAAGTGTTTGGGAAGAGACAAAATGAATATTAGAGAGTTTACAAAACCAATAACGTCCGCAAAGCTAAATGAGTCTTTAGCTAAGACATTCGGACAGAAAATCAATTTAACTACTTTTACAGTAGAGCAGTTACAAGACGTTCGTAACAAATTACGAAGCAAAGTGTTTACTATGGAACAAGAAATGCCATATGATAAACTGCACGGTGACACAGGTTATCAAAAGAATAAGCTATTCATTGATACAATACATGCTGAAATTAGTGAGCGTGAACTAGTATCAAATACTGCAATTGCAGAGTCAATTGTAACTGAAGGCGAAGAAGACAAAGCAGAATTGATTATGGCTGCTCGTGACATGGTTGATCGTGTTACTAGTTGGATGGAAGACACTGCTGAAATGCAAGCTGAATCAATGCTAGAACTAGCTGATGCAATCCGTGACGAAATGGGAAGCGAAGCAAGTGAAACATTTACTGCAACTGTTAAACCTTCACTAGAAACACTTTACACATCACTTGAAACTACCCGCGGATCTCTAATACAAGGTGTAGGACAATTGACAGGTGAAGACATGGGTCCGGCTCCAGACATGGGCGACGACATGGGCGCTGAAGAGCCGCTGTCCCCGGTTGACGGCGAAGACCTAGACATGGAACCAACTACTGACATGGAAGACGAATTTGGCGCATCAGCAGCAGCTGGTGGTGGCGAAGAAGAAGCAGGTCGTGCAAAGCGTGAATCAAAAACGTTTAGCAAGAAAAAGATTGCAGAAACATCTCGCAAACTAGCAACTACTCTTTCAAAAAAAAAGTAAATGAATCAGCTAACGCTGGCAAACTTTTACAACTACTAAGAATGATACAAAGCAGAGCTGATTCAAAAGGTCAGCCTGCTTTTTTGTCTTTCCCAGCAATGGATAGAATCATGCAAAACCTCAATGGCGAAAGCTTTAACTACGAGGGATTTAAAATGATGTATGACGCAACACCAGCTATTGCAGATATTGTTAAGAACTTTGATGAAGATGGCATTACAATAGATACAAAAGAAGGTGGCGAAAAAGATGCTCCACAAGGCGGCAGCGAGCCACAGGGTGACGGAGTTAACTCTGCAGCTACTCGTGCAGCTAAAAAGGGATTAGGCAAAGATCTATAATAAACACTTGACAAGTTAGCTTATGTTTGTTATAATATAAGTTGACTAGGAGAGTTTTATGAGAGAAACCCAAGAAATAATCGAGCAAATACATGAGCTACTAGAATCTAGAGTGGCCCCTGCTGTTGCCTCACATGGTGGAATTGTTAACTATGTAGACTATGCAGACGGAGTTCTTAAACTGCAAATGAGCGGAAGCTGTGCAGGATGTGCAAGTTCGACTATGACATTAAAATACGGCATCGAAGGCATGATGAAACACTATGTTCCAGAGATTCATACAATTGAAGCCGAAGACGATGAAATAACCAATCCATTTTATACTGAAGATCCGATGGATGTAATTCCAACTCATGAGGTATTAGATGACACTAATTCTTGACGGCAAGTTTGACTACAAACCAATTCCACGCAAGACTGAAAAGGACACAGGCAAACGCAAGTACATGACACCTGATGGTGGTGCAGTTGCTAGTGTTACAACCATCCTTAGTGCAACTAAAGACCAGTCACATCTTATTGCTTGGCGCAAGCGTGTAGGCGCTCAAAAGGCACAAGAAATAACAACAGAAGCAGCAGGCGTGGGCACACGTATGCACAAGTATCTTGAAGACTATGTGGAGTTTGGCGAATGGCCGACACCTGGATCTAATCCGTTTGCTATCAAAGCACATCGTATGGCAGAAGTTATACGTGAAGAAGCAATGGTACACGTTGACGAGATTTGGGGGAGTGAAGTTGCTCTTTATGTTCCGCAACTTTATGCAGGCATGTGTGATTTAGTTGGACAATACAAAGGGCAACCTTGTATTATGGACTTCAAGCAGACGAACAAACCTAAGAAATTAGAATGGGTTCAAGACTATTACTTACAGATGGTTGCATATGCAGAAGCACACAATGAAATCTATGGCACTAACATACGTGAAGGCCATGTGTTTATGTGTAGTCGCGGCGACCACGGGTCAGCAATTGGTGGAGAAACTTATCAACAGTTTGACTTATGGCCACACGAGTATGATGAGTGGCGTACCGAGTGGTACAATAGAGTCTATCAGTATTACGAACAACACGCATAAATACATATAATAGATGCGTAGGAGACACGAATGGCCGTAGTACAAATATCAAAGATCCAACACCGTAGAGGTAGAAAAAATGAAGGTGCAGGTATACCTCAACTTTCATCAGGAGAACTTGGGTGGGCAATTGATACACAAGAACTATACATTGGTAATGGTAGTGTAGCAGAAGGTTCTCCGTATGTAGGGAACAGCAAAGTACTTACAGAACATGACAACCTGTTTACTTTAACAGAAGGTTATGAGTACAAGACAGGCCAAGGCCTTATTGACACTAATGGTACTGCCCGTTCATTACAAGATAAACTAGATGATGTTGTTGACGTAGCAGCATTTGGCGTAGTCGGTAACGGCATTGTAGATGATACAGTAGCATTACAGCGAGCCATTGATCAAACGTACATCAATACAAGTACAGTAGGCAGCGAAAGCAGTAGAATTGTACTAAACATGAAGGCAGGTATTTTTAAGATATCTGAAGTATTGAGAATACCTCCACATTGTAAACTAGTTGGTGCAGGTAAACAAAAAACAATTATTAAACAAACAAATCCTACTTCTTTTATATTACAGACAGTAAACGGTGCAAGTACACCTGGTTCGTATCTTATTAATACAAGTGATGTTGGAGACTTAACATTTAACATTGCTCCGCGCAATATTCACATAGAAGGCATTACGTTTGATGCTACAACAGCAAACGGCGTACACGGATTTATGTTGAACAGTACTAGAGATAGTACGTTCACCGACATCGAAGTATTAGGTCCTTGGAACTTATCCAATGTTGAAGATCTTGACACACCTAATTATACACTACTTTATGGTATTGAGTTCTTGGCATTCTCAAATAGTATCTATTGTGATAATCTACACTTTACTGATATCTGCGTAGAAGGTTGGCCAGTAGCAGCCGCGTCAAAATATGACATCACAAACATTACATTTAGTGAAAGTTGCTTTAATCTATGCGGTTACGGTATGTTATACGGTCGTGATACAAGTGGAACTATACCCGGCGAACGTGTTGGCCCACAGAATATAATTGTACAAAACAATGTATTTGATACTATTGCCAAAGAAGCAATCCTACAAGAAGACGGATTTGGTATTGCAAGTATAAACAACCGTTACTCTAAGATAGGAACAAACGGCGCAGGCGAGAACAATACAATTACTAACGTTCTAAAGTTTGTAGACGGCGGCACAAGTACAGGTGACTACTTTGATAGACGCCTTGCACTAGGCGACACTGAAAATTTATTGTCAGTAAGAGTTAGAATAAATCAACTAGCAGGCAATAATACTATTAACATTATACACATCACTGAAGAATCAAAAAACATTATCGGAAGACAATTTATTCTAGACAACGTAGTGTATACAATTACTGCTTATGCACCAGGTGATGCAGCAACTGGCGATGTAATAACACTTGGCACAGCCCTTTCTGGTAACGTACTAAGCAATACTGTTATTTCTCTTAGCTATGCATATACTAACTATTTGCCAGAAGTAGCATCCTCCGGGACTACTAACTATAATCAGCCTATGAAAGCTAAGATTGAAGGTGCATTAATAGATGGCGTTGCATTCCGATTACCTGGTAAGACTACAGCAACACATAAAGTTAAGTTCTTCTATTCAAGTACTGTAGTAGATGCTACGTTTGATGGAAATATTACAATTAGCTTAAACACACAACTTACTCCACACGTAGTTCAAGTAAGTTTTGATTACGATTATACCGGCGATGATGCACACGAAGAAGCAATATCATTTACTGCTAGACTGTTAGACTTTGATTCAGATAATTTAACTGATGCAATAGAAATAATTTACTCAAATACTATTGCAAATGACTTAGGAAGCATGTATTATACTTATGAGTCACATATACGCATTTAATTAAAACACGGTAAAAAAATGTTTAACAAACGATACGAAGAAAGATTAATCACCTGGGCTGGATTCAGGGATAGCTTAGAGGACGCCGAAGAACCTTTTCGGCAAGTGCAAGAGCTATATAATACTTGCCCATTAGTAAGCATGTATACTGATCCGTATGATATCAGCACTTGGCCTGATCCTTGGCAACTTGTAGAAGAGAATCAGTATTGTGAGTTTAGAATCGTACTAGCACAGTGTTATTCCTTACAGTTAACCGAACGCTTTACCGATGCCAAATTTGAGATACATATCTATGTTGATCAAGACAAAAGTGATATGAAGTACTTACTAATAATCAACGACGAACATGTATTAGGTTATGACAGATATGAAGTGGTTTCTAAGAGTTCTTTACCAGAAACTTTGCAGCCACAGATGTCTCACCTGATGCATACTATACAATAAATACCTTACTAAAATCAAAACATTAACCATATAGAGTAGGAAAAACACATGATTCAAGTTACTAAACGTGACGGTAATAAAGAGCCTCTAGACATTGATAAACTACACACAGTTGTATTTTACGCCTGTGAAAATATTACTGGAGTGAGCCCGAGCGAAGTAGAACTTAAGAGTCAGATACAGTTCTTCGACGGTGTAACTAGTAAAGAGATTCAAGAAACACTGATTAAAGCAGCAGCTGATCTCATCAGTGAAGAAACACCAAACTATCAATATGTAGGCGGACGCCTTGTAAACTACGCACTACGCAAAGAAGTTTACGGAGGCTTTGAGCCATGTCATATCAAAGAGTTAGTTGACCGTAATACCGAAGCTGGATTTTACGATCTCGAACTTGGTGCAAAATATAGTGCAGAAGAGTGGGATAAGATTAATACATTCATTAAGCATGAACGTGACGATGCACTAACTTATGTTGCTATGGAACAACTACGTGGCAAGTATCTGTGTCAGAACAGAGTAAGCGGAGAGATTTTTGAAACACCACAAGTATGTTATATTCTTATTGCGGCAAGTTTATTCCAAGACTATCCTGTGGATTCCCGTTTGAAATGGGTTAAGGAATATTATGATGCTATTAGTTTACACGATATTAGTTTACCTACTCCTGTTATGGCTGGTGTGCGTACCCCGCAGCGTCAGTTCAGTTCGTGCGTACTCATTGAAACTGATGACAGTCTTGATAGTATTAATGCTACTGCTGCCAGTGTTGTTAAGTACGTCTCACAAAAAGCAGGCATTGGTATTGGTGGAGGAAGTATCCGTGCTATCGGTTCCCCCATACGTAAAGGTGACGCCTATCACACAGGGATCATTCCTTTTTACAAGCACTTCCAATCAGCAGTAAAGTCATGCAGCCAAGGTGGTGTACGTGGCGGCGCAGCAACTATCTATTATCCAATTTGGCACCTTGAAGTAGAAGACATGCTAGTGCTAAAGAACAACAAAGGCACTGAAGAGAATCGTGTACGACACATGGACTATGGTGTACAGTTCAATAAGTTGATGTATGAAAGACTAGTAACTGGCGGCGATATAACTTTGTTCTCGCCTGCAGATGTGCCTGGATTGTATGATGCTTTCTTTGCAGACCAAGACAAGTTTAAAGAGCTATACGAACGTGCAGAGCGCAACACACGACTACGTAAGAAGACTATTGCAGCAAGTGAACTGTTTAGTAGCTTTATGGAAGAGCGTAAGAACACAGGACGCATTTACTTGCAGAATGTAGACAATGCCAATGAACACGGAAGTTTCCTACCAGAACTTGCACCTATTAAGCAGAGCAATTTGTGTGCAGAGATTACACTACCGACCAAGCCACTCAAAGATCTAAACGATCCAGAAGGTGAGATTAGCCTATGCACACTAAGTGCAATCAACTGGGGCAACATTCGTACTCCAGCAGACTTTGAAAGAGTATGTCGTTTGGCAGTACGTGGACTTGATGCACTACTAAGCTATCAGAACTATCCAATCCTAGCAGCACAGTTATCTACAGAAAAGCGCCGTCCTTTAGGCGTTGGCATTATTAACTTTGCATATTGGCTAGCCAAGCATGACTTGACTTACCAGCACATTGATAAAGACGGACTTGCACTTGTAGACGAATGGGCAGAAGCATGGTCGTACTATTTGATCAAAGCAAGTGCTGACTTAGCAGTAGAGTTTGGCGCACCAAGTGGCAACATGGAAACAAAGTACGGACATGGCATTACACCTAACCAAACATACAAGAAAGACTTAGATGAGTTAGTTAAGCACAAAGAACGCATGGACTGGAAAGGTCTGCGTAAGCAACTAAAGGAAACAGGCATTCGTAACTCGACACTAATGGCACTTATGCCAAGTGAAACAAGTGCGCAGATTGCAAATGCTACTAACGGCATTGAACCGCCACGTAGTTTGATTAGTGTTAAACAATCAAAACACGGTGTACTAAAGCAAGTTGTTCCAGAGTTCAAAAGATTAAAGAACAAGTATGACTTGCTATGGGATCAACGTAGCCCAGAAGGTTACTTAAAGATTATGGCTGTACTACAGAAGTATATTGATCAAGGCATTAGTGTAAACACTAGTTACAATCCAATTTACTTTGAAGATGAAAAGATTCCAATGAGCACAATGTTGCAGCATCTTTTGATGTTCTACAAGCTAGGCGGTAAGCAATTGTATTACTTTAACACCAATGACGGACAGGGCGAAATTGATGTTGGTAAGATGATGGGCGAACTTGAAGTCGTTGAAGTAGACGATGCAGATTGCGAAAGCTGTCACATTTAACACTTGACATGCCCTAAAGGGCATGTTAATATATATTATACACATACACAAGGGTAAGAGATTAGATGAGCGTTTTTAACACTGCAAACAAAGCAGACCACACTAAAGTATTAGCATTCCTAGATCCAACAGGTGGACCTACGATTCAGCGTTATGACACACTAAAGTATAAAAGCTTTGATGGACTTACAGACAAGCAACTAGGATTCTTTTGGCGTCCTGAAGAAGTTGATGTAACTAAGGACAGCAAAGACTTTAAAGCTCTTAGTGACCATGAGCGTCATATCTTTACAAGCAACCTAAAGCGTCAGATCCTACTAGATAGTGTACAAGGTCGTGCGCCAGTAGAAGCATTTTCGCCAATTGTAAGTTTGCCAGAGATTGAGAATTGGATTACAACGTGGACGTTCTCAGAAACAATCCACTCACGTTCGTACACACATATTATTCGTAACGTATACAGCAACCCTAGCAAAATCTTTGATGAGATGCTAGACATTGCAGAGATTGCAGACTGTGCTGGAGACATTAGCAAGTACTACGATGACCTTATTGAAACTACACGCTGGTACAAGTTGCTAGGTGAAGGCACACATACAGTCAACGGCAAGAAGATCACAGTTGATCTTTATGAACTAAAGAAATTGTTGTGGCTTACACTAATGAGTGTTAACATTCTTGAAGGTGTGCGTTTTTACGTAAGCTTTGCATGCAGCTGGGCGTTTGCAGAGATGAAGCAAATGGAAGGCAATGCTAAGATTATTAAACTTATTGCCCGTGACGAAAACTTGCACCTAGCAAGCACACAGATGTTGCTAAAGATTCTTAAGAAAGATGATCCAGACTATGTAAAGATTGCAGAAGAAACAGAAGAAGCATGCGTTCAAATGTTTGTTGATGCAGTTGATCAAGAGAAGGCATGGGCAGAGTATTTGTTTAAAGATGGATCAATGATTGGACTTAACACAGAGTTGTTGAGTGGATACATTGAATGGATTTGCACACGTCGAATGACTAATGTAAATCTAAAAAGCCCATACACTACTTCGCAAGCTAATCCTTTACCGTGGACTGCTAAGTGGATTTCGGGTGCAGATGTACAAGTTGCACCGCAAGAAACTGAAATTACAAGTTATGTAAGCGGCGGCACCAAGCAGGATGTAGGTGAAGACACATTCAAAGGATTTAGTTTATGATAGAAATTTACGGAAAACCACAGTGTCCATTTTGTGATAGAGCAAAGGCACTGTGTGAAACACGACTGCTCCCATACAAGTATTTTCAACTCGGTGAAGACTTTACTCGTGACGAAGTATTGGAAATGTTTCCAGGAGCTCGTACCTTTCCGCAAATTAAAGTAAACGGAAACAGTATTGGCGGCTATGACAAGCTAGGCAATCACTTAGAAGAAACTAACTATAACGGAACAGGATGGACACTATAATGCTTATTGAAGCACCGTATAAAATTGGAGACACAGTAAGTTTTAAACTGAGCTCCGGAGAAGAAATTGTAGCAAGACTAGAAGACGAAAATGAAAAGTCTTATACATTAAAGAAGCCCATGGTATTAATGATGCAACAACAAGGTTTGGGATTAGCCCCATTTATGTTTAGTGTATCACCGGACGGTAAATTTAAACTGCAAGCAGCTTCGGTTAGCTGTATCGCAAAAACAGAAAGCGAAATAGCCAAGCAGTACATTAGTACTACTTCCGGCATCGCATTAGCATAGGAAATAAATATGTCAGAATTAACACAACACGATCAAATAGTACAAGCATTTAACAACTACCTAGTAGAGTCAGAAACCTTTGAAGACAAAGGCGTTAAGGCAGCAGCCGCTCGCGCTCGCAAGGCACTTGGTGATCTAGGCAAACTAACAAAAGTTCGTCGTGCAGAAATCCAAGATAAAAAGAACGAAATGTAATTTGAAAGACAATGGAGGACTATTAGGACATGAACGTAGCTCAAGGCGACAAAGCATATATTGTTTTTAGCATTAATCCTAGTAACATAGGCCGCATTGTTAATGTATCAAAATACATTGGAAAATTTGAACAGGGTGAGCAATTTGAAGCATTTGGCTTAAAGTCGCATTGCCCTGTTCACGATCACTATTGGTGGATTCAAGCAGAAGACCTAGACATACAACTAGGCCCGTCACCACAAGCATATATTGCTGACAGCTGGCTTCGCAAGATTAATCCACCAGAAAAGAAAGTATCAACCAAAGCACAAAAAGAATTTGATATGTTCTCGTGAATTGGCTTGAAATAGACAAATTTCTAATCGGACTCATTAGAGCAGCTAAGAACAAAGAACAAGTGTTTATTGATGCTATGAAAAAGTTCGATTGGAATCAAAGCCAGGCCAATGCCGCAATAAATCCATTACTTAAATGGGCAAACTTTGAGAACAAACCCAAAGCAAAGACAACAGCAAAGCCTAAGCCTAAACCAAAAACAAGAAAGAAATAATATGCTTAGTAAACAATGTAAACTACATCTTAAAAATGCAGACATGACTGCAACACAACACATGTTACATGCTCTTACGATTGCAGTAAAGCTACAGTTATTAGTGCCTGCTCTTATTGTACACAGCATTGCACCTAGGCTATTCCCTACTATCGCAAGTGACACAATGAAAAAAATACTTGACAAACACTAAAAACTAGTGTATAAATAGTATTGTAACGTTGAAGCAATTCAAACGACATACAGGACCCGGGGGCGGTACCCGGCGACTCCACCATAAACACATGGGAGTAGATACACCTGCTTTTCTGTGTATAGGACAAGGCCTCACAAGGGTGCAAGTCGTGTGTTTATGATGGGGTCGAAATAGGATCGACTGGTGTTTAATAGGGTTAGTGGAGTTACCGGGATGTAAGCGCCGTACCGCGAACAAACTTAATAATTGCAGAAGCAAATTATTCATTAGCAGCCTAAGGGTTGTTACGAGGTAGTTAGACCTTGTTACCAAACATAGCAGGAAAAGGCACTTCGGTGTCTTTTCTTTTGACTAAGTTGTTGTTTTTACTTGACTTTATTGTATACAGTGTTATACTTGCTATATCGGCAGAGTCGATCCTGCCTTAACACCCTCGAAAGGACTATAAGTGAAACTATTTAAAACAATTATGTCAGCATTAGTACTGACAGCCGGAGTTGCAACAACAGCTCTAGCAGATGACAAAGTAAAAGTTGGATTCGTCTATGTCGGACCAACAGGAGATCATGGATGGACATACCGTCATGATATCGGACGTCAACAAGTAGAAGAAGCATACGGCGACAGAGTCGAAACTATGTATGTTGAAAGTGTACCAGAAGGACCAGATGCAGAACGTGTAATGACACAGATGGCACTACAAGGCGCAGATATTATCTTTGCAACATCGTTTGGATATATGGATTCAACAATCAATGTAGCTAAGAAGTTTCCAAATGTAAAATTTGAACATGCTACAGGTTACAAGCAGGCAGACAATGCTGCCAACTATGGTTTGAAACTATACCAAGCAAGGCATGTACAAGGCGTTATTGCTGGCATGATGACAAAGACAAATAAGATTTGTTATGTTGCTTCGTTTCCAATTCCAGAAGTTATGCGTGAAATTAACACATACTACTTAGGAGCAAAGAAGTATAATCCAGATGTTGAACTAGCAATTGTATGGGTTTATACATGGTATGATCCAGGTAAAGAGCGTGATGCTGCCAACGTATTGATGCAACAAGGTTGTGACGTAATTGCACAGCATACTGATTCACCAGCACCACTACAGGCCGCTGAAGAAGCCGGTAAAGTAGGATTTGGACAAGCATCAGATCAAATGAAGTTTGCTCCTAAAGCACAGTTAACAGCAACTATTGACAACTGGGGTCCGTATTACATTGATAAGGTTGGACAAGTGTTAGACGGTACATGGACTACTGGTGACTACTTTGGTCATATGAATACAGGCGCAGTAGGCATGGCACCATTTGCTAACATGCCGCCAGAAGTAGAAGCTGAAGCACAGCGTGTTAAAGATGCTATCAGTGCAGGCGAACTATTTGGCTTTACTGGCCCAATCAACAAGCAAGACGGAACACCGTGGCTTGCTGAAGGTGAAGTAGCAACACGTATGCAACTAGATACAATGGACTTCTATGTAGAAGGTATTACTGCGGCGGTTCCTAACTAATGATTCCTGTAATTGATTTAAAAGCAAAAGACGCATTAGATCAGATTCGCGAGGCCTACACAACAGTAGGCTTCGCAGTCTTCACAAACTGTTTAAATAAGAAAGAACAAACAGACATGAACTGTTGGTTCGAGGAGATGAAACAGTTCTTTGCGTTAGACCACGATACAAAAATGAAATACCCTTATGAAGGCGATACTAACTTAGGGTATAGTATGGTAGGTGACGAGAACGTTGATCCTACTGCTCCTAAAGATCTAAAGGAAAGCTTCAACTATAACAATACACGTATGAACGAAGCGTTATGGCCACAAGGCTTACCTAGCTTTAAGTCTACAGCACTACAAAGCATTGACATTGCAGACAAGCTAACATTGCGCATACTAGGTATGTTTGATCAAATACTTGATACAGGCACTACACTTGTAGACGCACATTTAAAACCGTTTAATACAACTCGTGTTATACATTACCCAGCTGTGAAAGGCGCATTAGAAGACAAGCAAATGCGTATTGGAGAACACAGTGACTACGGCACTATCACATTGCTTTGGCAAATCAATGACGTTCCTGGTCTTGAAGTACAGGACCTAGAAGGTGTTTGGCATGCAGTGCCATATGCTAAAGACGGAGTAGTATGTAACATCGGTGACTTGTTACAGCGTTGGACCAATGACTATTTTAAGTCAACCAAGCACCGTGTAGTTAATTCGCACATACATCAAGAGCGTTATAGTATGCCGCACTTTGTAGATCCAACACCAGGGACAATGGTATGGAATTTGCGTGACGAAGAACCAAAATATGCACCGATCGAATCAAAAGAATATTTAATGTGGAGACTCGCACAGAGTTATTAATGTGATAATATGAAACCTAATGATAAATTTAAACTTACAGTACGAGACGTTGAACTAGTAGAACGTGCTCTACAAGGTAAAATATCAAGACGAGCAATGAGTGTAGCAATGGATCCTAATAGTGTATATGCTTCAGAGCTCCAAGAAGAGATTGATGAGATGCGAGATCTATTAGGTCGCATCCATCATCAAAAAGTTTGGTACAGCCCTAAAGATGGCAGATTTCAAGGCGGCGGATAGGTGTGTTGCACAAAGTCTACATATTTTAAAAAGAATTTGTTAAAACCACTGAAATCCGCTCTAAATAGCAGTGCGTCTACCTAAACTAGTAGTAAGTAATATGTGAGCAGAGGTTCACTAAGAAATTATAAAAGGAATATCAACATGCGTACATTCGTACTAGCAATTGTAGCCGCAATGGCTGCAACATCTGCACTAGCAGAAGACACAGTAACAAAAACACAGACTCCAGTAATGGGTCCTGTACTATCGGGTGCAGTAACACTTGACTTTGCTGAAACAGCCGCAGGCAAAACAGCAGGAACAATGGGTGTTGAACTAGACATCAATGCAGGTTCACTTGCAACAGTTGACCTAGACTTTAAAGCAACAGACGGTAACGCTCTAACACTAGACACATGGACAGTAGGCACAACAGTAGGTGCATTTGGCGTAGCAGTAGGCGATGACAATGGTCTAATACCAACTACAACAGCAGACGCAGCCGCAGACGGTACACTAAACGTACCAGCAATGACTGAATCAGTACAAGTAACAATGGGCGCTGCAAGTGTAGCAGTTGGCTTGTCCGACTATACAACAGACGTAACTGAAGTAAGTAACCTACAAGGTGCATACACAGTAGACGCAGGTATTGTAGACGTAACAGCAAGTGTAGACTATAATCGTACAAGTGAAAACTATGTATGGGGCGGCGAATTTGCAGGACTAGACTTAGGTGTAGTAACAGCTGGTGGTATGATGACATACGACAACAATGCAGAACTATTTGCATATGAAAGCACAGTTGGCTTTGGCGGACTAACAGCATACGTTAATGGTACTGACGTAGACGCACTACAAAATGTAGGCGGCGAATGGACAAAAGATCTAGACACTGGCTTAACATTTACAGCAGGTGCAAACTATGACACAGATGCAAAAGACGTGACACCAAGAGCAGGTCTATCGTTCAACTTCTAAGTTAAACACATAACAATTAAAAAGGGTTGCGTCATTAGATTGCAACCCTTTTTTATGACTAAATATAATGTGGGCATATTATATAAGAGGGATTTAAAATGCAAAATAACGAATATGACGTAGTAGTCATTAAAGTAGTCGATGGCGACACAGTAGATGTAGATATTGATCTAGGATTTGGCGTTTGTTTAAAAGACGAGCGTGTACGTATTATGGGTATTGATACTCCTGAGTCACGCACAAGTGATAGAGTAGAAGACTTGTTTGGCGAAGCAGCTAAAGCAAGACTAAAAGAGCTTATGAAACATGGCGGCAAACTTATCACCACTGAAGACAAGCATGGCGAAGATATGAAAGGCAAGTTCGGACGTATCCTAGGAGACTTCAAAGTAGACTACAATGGCGAAATGAAGAAAGTAACTGAGATCATGACAGAAGAAGGCCATTGCGTTCCTTACTTTGGTGGATCAAAAGAAGAAACTCAAGCAGCACACGAAGTAAACAGAGTGCGCCTATTAAACGAAGGTATCGTAACTAAAGAAGCATACGATGCTGCTGTCGCTAAAATGGCCAAATAAAGGTTGACATACTAAAGTAGTCCTGCTATACTGTATATACAGTTGAAACAATAGCAGGACTATTTTTATGACAATGTCAATGTGCGGACCGGGACTTACAACAACTCGATACAATCGTAAACAGAAGCCAAGTAAAAGTAAGAAACTGGCTAAAGCACAAACAGATCACGAAGCATGGCTTAAGAGCATGGGTGTTGGCAAAACTAAAGCACAACACAACAATAACATTCCAGATTATTCAACTAAAGATACAGTTAAACTTAGCAACAAAGTTGCTGGGCACGGCTCTGCCAAAGAGCGTAATGTGTACAGTGGCGAACGACAGTTGCTAGGGATCGCTACTATGCATAAATCAAACATGGTACCAATCTTTGCAGATAAAAAAGACGATGCAAAAGATATTGCAAGTATGCGTAGATAAACAAAAACAATCATTAAGGTAGAACTATGAAGAAATTTATTATGGCAGCTATGCTGTTTTTTGCAGTCACGCCAACATCAGCAGAAGACTTTGATCTAATCAAAGAATTTCCTGAAGTACGCTGTATGGCGTTAAACATCTACTACGAAGCACGAGGAAGTAGTTTAGCTGATAGAGCTGGCGTTGCTGATGTAGTACTCAATCGTGTTAATGACTCACGTTATCCAGATACAATCTGCGAAGTAGTCAAGCAAGGACTGAAAGATGACAACGGCAACATGAGACGTAACAAGTGTCAGTTCAGTTGGTATTGTGATGGCAAATCAGACAATCCACAAGATCTGGATCGCTGGATGGAAGCACAGTCTCTTGCATGGAATGTAGTCGAAAATGGCAAGCACCGGGGGCTTACAGAAGGCGCAACGCATTACCACGCTACATATGTAAACCCAAAGTGGGCCACAACACTTCAACTAGTCGGAGGAATAGGTGCGCACATATTTTACCGCTGGGAATAAAAGGTTGACACATAGTAAATCTAGTGTATAATATAAACATAAACGAAATAGGCAATAGAGGCTAATATGAAAATCTTAACTAATACAATTCTTGCAGTTGGTGTAACCGTTCTTGCAGGATGTTCAGGTATGTCTACTATAGATGTACGAGAAACACGAGCTAACCCAAACTGGTATCAAGACTGTAAACAGATTGGCAAAGAAGGCTTTCTGTTTTGGAGAGACAAATATGCGTATGCATGCGGTATGGGCGAAAGCCTTTATGAACAAGCAAGTGAAGCACAAGCTTATGCATTTGCTGTAAAAGGATTTGCAGAGCGCATTAACGGAACAGTAAACAGTTCAACAGTAGTTGACATTCAAGGCGATACTCGATACGATCGTACAATTGTAGAGCATAAAGTTACTGAGACAGTTATTCGAGAGCACCTTGAAGTTAAACGTCATATGTATCAACTAGCATCAACCGGACGTGTACACACGTATGTACGTATCAAGATGCCGTTGGAAGTATTTGATCGATTAATTCAGGAGGCAAACAATGCTCAAACTACTACTACCCGTATTATTGATAACTAGTGTTTCAGGCTGCTCATCTGTTCCTGACAATGTTACTACAACTAACGCACTTCATTCGTGTAATGTAGCAACAACAGCCACAGTAAATCACGGAGTTAAAGTTCAAGGAGCAACTATAGTTCAGTGTGGTGAACAATCAACGCTTATTACTAAGCAGTGTATTACACGATACAAGTCTGTTCCGCCTAATGGAGAGCTGTTCATATTTAAATGTCCAGACGATAATGGCGGATTCTATGAAGGCGAAATGATAACTTATTACTAAAAGTAATACTAACGCTTAATATATTAGGCAAATCAGGTTAAATATAATATGATATTCGGAATACTTACATTAATCACAGCATTGGCAATCAGTGCTGTCGCAATATACTACTCTGTCGCAGGACTGGTTGCAATCTTTGCGGCGGCAGCAGTGCCCATTATGATCATGGGCGGCACATTAGAAATAGCAAAACTTGTAACCGCGGTGTGGTTACACAAATACTGGAAGCAGGCAGCATGGTGGCTTAAAAGTTATCTCAGCATTGCCGTTGTTGTACTCATGTTTATTACAAGCATGGGTATCTTTGGTTTCTTGTCAAAAGCACATATTGAACAAACAAGTGCTAGTGAAGAAAGCATTGCAAGAGTAGAAAGTATTACAAGTGAAATTGAAAGACAAAACGCTATTGTTACTCGTGCTAACACACGCATTGCACAACTAGAGAATAGTGAAACAGGCGCAGACGCAACTGTGCAAGCACAGATTGATAAAGAACAAGTACGTATTGATCGTGCATTTGAACGTATCAATCCTGCTATTGCACAACAGAATCAAATTATTGCAGATGCTAGAACAGACGATGCTTCACGCACTAAGCCATACGAAGATCAGCTAGCAAGTATTACAGCAGAGATTCTACGTTTAGAAACTAGTGCAAAGGAATACGAAACAACAATTGCAAACCTAGATGTAAACAGTTCAGGTGTTGATCCTTTACTGGCACAGATAGCAGGATTAGAAGAAGAGATTATTCGTGTCACAAACCAATTACAATCAAAAGAAGATGGACAAGTACGTGCAGGACAAGCCATTATCGGTGTTACTAGCGATGGACTGTTTGGTGGTAACACGAGAACTGCTCTTACTAAGTGGGTACAAGGTCAACGAGACCGTATAACGCAGATACAAGGCGAAGTAGCACAAGTACGCAAAGATGCAACAGACACAGTAGATAACGAACGTGTAAGACTTGCAGACGTAGTTAAAGACATACGCACAGTACAAATACCTACACTCAAAGAACGTGAGCTTACTATGCTAGGCAAGATTGACGATGTGCGTCAAACAGAATCTCCTATCATTACTACAGCAAGAGATGAAATACAACGACTACGTGAAAGTGCTGAGTCACAAGTAGAACAAAGTCAAACATTGATTGAAAGACTACGCAGTCAACTAGGCGATGTAGATAATGCAACTGAACTAGAAGCAGACATTGACACACAACAAGATCGTATTAAACTTGCTAACACAGAAATCGACACACTCACAGAAGAAAAGATAGTCCTAGAAGCAGAGTACCGCAAACTAGAAGCAGAAGTAGGACCAATCAAATACATTGCTGAATTTGTATATGGTGAACAAGCAGACAGTAACATGCTCGAAGAAGCTGTACGTTGGGTAATAATTATTATTATCTTTGTGTTTGATCCACTTGCCGTCCTATTATTAATAGCTGCCCAATATACCTTTGATTTCCGTAGAAAAGAAGTTGAAGATGACAACGGTGAACGTCTTCGGCTCGAGAGACAGGAATTTGAACGAGCAAGAGCACAACGCATAGTTGACAATCCTGGATTTACACTTGATGATATTGTACCTCCAGCTGTTGAAGATCCAGTTGAGCCTGTACTTGAAGAACCTAAATACGAAGACATCAATCAAGAAGCAATAGACAAAGAAATAGTTGATAGCTATGCAAACATCAAACAGGATGATACAGACAAAGTTATTCCGGACACACAGAATAAAATGTTTTATCCAGATGAACTAGATGACACTGCAACTTATGTAACTAAAGATAAAGATGGTAATCAAGTACGCAAGTATAAACAAAACGAAGAACAAACATCTGATTCACTTTGGCAACGTCTTCGAGACAACGACACATAACTATTAATATGAAAGTAAATTTAATAACGTCTCCGGACAAACTACTTAATAGAAATAAGAGCTATTTGTTAGTTGCACCATCTGAAAGAATTAAACAAGATTTTAATGAAGTTGTGATAGGATTCACTGAAGATATTAATCTATATTTTTGGGAAGAGGATAACATTGATATTTCTTGGTTATTAGAAGTAGCAAACATTGTGGATACTATTATCCTTGATGCAGATAATCTAATAAAGAATGAATGGTTGATTGGTTATTTTTTAAGCTTTAATACAACTTACTACTTGACAACCAATGAAAGTAGAGTGTATAATAACATATGTATGAACAAGATACATGATTTGTCGTTTCTAACATCAGGAGATAAAATTGAAACCACGTAATACAGATAGAAAACCATTTAGTGAATCAAAAGTTAAAGGACTGGCAGTAGAAGTCTGGAACAATGATATTAACAAAGCACTACGCAAGTTTAAGAAAAAAGTACAAGACGATGGCATTTTACAAGAGCTTCGCGATCGTGAACATTATGTTAAGCCAAGTGCAAAACGTGCTAAAGCAAAAGCAGCAGGCATTGCTCGTTGGAAGAAAAAACAATCCAAAGACGGCATTAACGAAACAAGACTATATTAAAAGGTAGTACACAATGCGCATCGACCAAGATGTCAAACTAGACTACAAGGATGTACTTATTCGTCCTAAGCGTAGTACACTGAGCAGCCGCAAACAAGTACAACTAGAACGTGGCTTCACTTTCCGAAACTATGAGCCAGACTTTCCAGATAATATTAAGCACGAACATTATCGTGGTGTGCCTATTATGGCAAGTAACATGGACGGTGTTGGCACATTTGAAATGGCAGACAAACTTGCCGAAGGCGGCATCTTTACTTGTTTAGTTAAAACGTATTCAATAGAACAACTTGTAGAATACTTTAACAGCAACATACCAGAGCGTACAAACAATGTTGCTATGAGTATTGGCACAAGTGACGACGACTTTCATAAGTTAGTTGATGTACAAGCAGAAGTATGCGATCAATTAAAATATGTATGTATGGACATTGCAAATGGTTATAGCAATCACTTTGCACAACACGTTAGGAAAGTGCGTGAAGCATTTCCAAATATTGTAATCATCGCAGGTAATGTAGTTACTGGCGAAATGACAGAGGAGTTGATACTTGCAGGAGCAGACATTGTTAAAGTTGGAATCGGACCAGGAAGCGTGTGTACAACACGAATCCAAACAGGTGTCGGATATCCGCAACTTAGTGCAGTCATTGAATGTGCAGATGCGGCGCATGGACTTGGTGGACATATTATCGCTGATGGGGGTTGTACTTGTCCTGGTGATGTGGCTAAAGCATTCGCTGGTGGTGCAGACTTTGTGATGCTTGGTGGTATGCTTGCTGGACACGATGAAGGTGGCGGTGAAGTAATTACTAAGTTCTATCAGTCAAATGAGATTGTTTATGAAGTTGCATCACATCTTAGTAAGCAAACACATAAAGTAGAAGAAAAACAGTTTGTAGCGTTCTACGGTATGAGTAGTGATGCAGCAAACACAAAACATTTTGGTGGACTTAAAGACTATCGTTCATCAGAAGGTCGTGAAGTACTTGTTCCGTATCGCGGAGAAGTAGCACGAACAATACAAGACTTGCTCGGAGGTATCCGATCAACTTGTACATACGCAGGCGCTATGAAGCTAAAGCAACTTAGTAAATGCACAACATTTGTCCGTTGTACTCAGCAATTTAATGCAGTGTACGCAGGCAAATAATAAATAAAGGAGAGACTATAATGAGCGATACAGTTGATGTGCAGCTAGATGAAAAGATTAAAGTAACTACTAAAGAACCTAGTAGATATAAAGTTGTATTCTTAAATGATGACGCAACTCCTATACAGTTTGTTATGGAAGTTTTAGTTCATATCTTTAGACACAATAGCGATAGTGCTGAAGAAGTTACTATGACAATTCATAACGAAGGAGCCGGTGTTGTAGGTATTTACTCACATGAATTGGCAGAGCAAAAAGCTAGAGAAACAGTTGCAATAAGCGAAGAACATAACTTTCCACTAAGAGTAAAGTTAGAAAAGGAATGAGTAAACTTAAAGAATTAACTTGGGCAAACCACAGTAAGGCAGAACGCACAAATCATGCAAGTAAACTGTTAAAGGGAATGTCACCACAAGAGTATCATAGATATCTTTACAATCAATATGTACAATATGCAGCTATTGAAAGCATTGCTCAAAGTAAAGGTGTATTGGATGGCATTGAAGATATTGCTCGTGCGCCAGCTATACTCACTGACATTGAAGAACTAGAAAATGAATACAGTATACAACGTAATGTAGACCTATTGTGTTCTGTAGTTAATAAGTATGCGAATTATGTAGTAACACTTGAAAACGCAGATGATATCTTGGCACACTTATATGTGAGACACTTTGGAGATATGTACGGCGGACAAATGATACGCAAGCGCAATCCAGGTGCAGGCTCAATGTATGACTTTAATAACGTAGACGAACTAAAGTCTACAGTACGTGCAAAATTAACAGACGATATGGCCGACGAAGCAAACACTTGCTTTGAATTTGCAATGCAATTATTTGAAGAACTGGACGAAGAATGAAAAACGCAGAATCGCAACGTATTCGAGATAGCGAAGAACGTAGACAAGCTATGAAAAAAGAACGCCGGCAGCAGGAAGGCGAAATTATTCATCAAATTAAACAACCTAAAAAAATGTACAAAGGTCGTAGTTTTAGTGGAATTGAAACTTCTTCAGGTACAGTTAATCGTGG
>Ga0307488_10001244_pt1 | contig 21290 bp, 22 predicted proteins | sample SB02metaG_FD_202248 | JGI IMG/M metagenome (GOLD analysis project Ga0307488, IMG submission 202248) | Sea-ice brine microbial communities from Beaufort Sea near Barrow, Alaska, United States - SB 0.2 | ecosystem: Environmental > Aquatic > Marine > Coastal | place: USA: Alaska | collected... | reverse complement strand
TAAGCAGAATCATTGGTCCATTGAGATATGTTTCCTGATTTATTTGTAAAGGTCTGTATACCCGCTAAGGTTGCAACAGTTGCATCAATAGTAATATTATTAGCATTAGCTGTAATACCTGTACCTCCTATAACATTTAAAGTAACTGCACCTGATGTGCCTCCACCTGTCATACCTGTTCCAGCTGTTACAGCAGTAATATCCCCTTGAGGTATACCGGGAAAATTTTGTAAGTCACCAGCACCATCAATGTATTCTCCTGAATTACCTTGATAAGCAAATGCTAAGGTCCCTGCAGTAGTGATAGCACCACCTGTTACTCCTATAGCACTACCACCAATAGAAGCATTTACTGAAGTAACTGTTCCAGTGTTTGTAGTTTTATTGTTAAATGTAGTCCAATTAGCAGCAGATAAAGCACCTGCTTGTGATGCACTTGCGGTTTGAATACCTACCGTTATATTACCACTTGTTCCTCCACCTGTTAGTGGAGTAGTTGCAGTAACACCTGTAATATCACCTTGAGGAATAGCTGGAAATGTTGTTAAATTTCCTGCTCCGTTTATGTATTGAGCAGAAGTACCCGCCATTGTAATAGCAATAGTTCCTACACTTGTAACAGGAGAACCGCCTACTGTAAATGCATTACCACCATGAGTTTGTGAAACAGAGGTAACACCTGATGATGTTACATATCTCCCATCTAAATCAACTGTTAATGCCGTAAGACCTGAACGGTTTAATGTTAATATTCCATTTGTAGTATTAAAACTTACGGAACTAACATAATTATTTGTTGTTGTATCTGTAGCATTAATTGTAATAGTATCACCACTTCTAACTGTGCTGACATTACTACCACCTGCTATAGTAATGGTATCATTATTACTATTAGCGGTTGCTGTTCCACCAGAATCAGCTGTTACATTTTTGTATATAAACTGAGAAGAGCCTTTATCAGAGTTTGACAAAGTAATTGTTCCAGAAGTTGTAACTGTACCTGTTCCAGATAAACCATTTGATCCAGTTACTGTTACAGATGTTACACTTCCGCTCCCTGTTCCAGCTCCAATATCTGATCTTAACTGTGTACCAGTACGGTATTTTATTACACCACTATCAGATACTAAAAAAGTATTTGTATCAACTGTAGCATTTGCTATAGTATTTATAGTAACTGTTCCTGTAACCTGTAAACTATTTAATATCTTTGCCATCCTTATTTATAAATATGTAAATATAATACTTTTTAAAAAAAAGGGGAATCTTAAATGTTAAAATTCAAAACTCCCCTTTAAATTTTAATTATTATTAATCAACAAATATAATATTTACACGTATTGTACCTGCAGTTATTGTATTTGATGCAGTAAATGTAATATCTCCTACTGCGGTGCTTGCATTTACATCCATAAATACTTGATTAAAAGTATCATTATCATATGTTTGTATGATATATGGTCCATTACCCAATAAGTGTGTTCCTGGATCAATAGTCCAACTAGAAGCATCTGCTGCAGGCCATAAACCCGTATATGATTGTTTAGATTGAGCACTTTTTAATGTTGCTGGAGTTACATATCTAAATGTATCTGTTCCTGCATCAACTTCAGCTTGTGTTGCAATCTCTGTAACACCAACCGATCCTGTTGCAGCATTAGGTAGTGTTCTTTTACTCATAGTTTGAATAACACCATCAGTAACATTAATCTGATCAACTACATCTACACCACTTGTATTAAGATCTGTATCAGTACCAATAATCTGATTATATGTTTCTGCTAATTGAGCATCACTAATTCCACCTGTTTTAACAGTGATAAATCCATTTACTGTACCAGCAAAAGTTGCATTGCTAAATCCAGCAACACCTTTTTCAGTTGCTCCATCTGTAGCACCTACACCTGCAATGTTAGCATCTGAAATGACAACAGTATAAGCTGAAAGTGCTGGACTTGATCCAGCTGCAATTGTTCCATTAGCAAATATTAAATCTCCAACCTCTACAGTTTCTGTAAAGAATGAGCCATCAACAGTAACTACATAGAAATCACCTTGTACTAAAGCAACATTACTTGCTCCTGTTAATGCAGGAACATTTGTTGTTGCATTATATCCTCCTTGGAATACACCAACACCGGCTGCAATTGCTTGTACTTGTGCTAAGTTAACACCATCTGTACCCGCAGTACCTGTTGCAACAGATATTAATTTATTTGAACCTATACTTAAATCTGCATTAGGTGCTCCTAATACATTTAATGGAATATCTTGTAATGGTGCTTTAACAACTACACCAGATGCACTGTCATCCCCTAATAAAAGTAGATCGTCAGCTGTAGCATTACCAACCATTGCAGCTGCTGATGCAACAACACCTGTTGCAGAATAATCAACTTCTACATTAGGAACTGTTGTTGCTGTGCCTGTTACTTTAGCTCCATTAGATGCAGTAACACTAGTTACTGTACCACTTGTGAAGGTACCTAAAGATAAATCTCCTAATATTACTTGTGAAGATGTTCCTGCACCTGCAATATTAATATCACCAGATGTTGTAACTGGAGAACCTGTAATTGTTAATGCTGTACCCGTTTCAGTAATACCAATACTTGTAACTGTACCTCCTGCATTAGCATCTGTTGCCCATGATGGAATACCTGATGCTACTTTTAATACTTGTCCTGTTGAACCTATTCCTAGTTTTGTTAAAGTATCTGTTGCACTAGCATAAAGAATATCTCCTACAGTATAAACGTCAATTCCAGTACCACCGTTTTCAGCGGATAATCTACCAGCTAGTGTTATTGTTCCTGAACTTGTAACTGGTCCACCTGAAGTAGTTAATCCAGTTGTTCCACCACTTACATCAATGCTTGTTACAGTACCACCACCAATAGCTGCTGTAATTTGAGATATATTCACAAACTTAGCATTGCTATCTGTAGCATCACTTATAAGTAATTTATCTGTTGCTACTACAGATATTGCAGTACCATCAGACGCAGCTAACACAACGTTATCCGCACCAGCATAATCTACAGCCAGTGAACCTGAAGCAGTAATTGCTCCACCTGTTAAACCAGCTCCTGATCCTACAGAAGTTACAGTACCATCTTTGCCAAATCCTGGCATAGCACTAATAAGTGTTTTTCTTAATGTATTTGCATCACTGACATCTGAAAACCATACATAATCAGCTCCTACTGGATCTGCAGCAACTAATACTTCAATTGCATTATCTGTACCTACAGTATCAATGTTAACTGTTGGGGTAACTGTAGATGTTCCAGTTATAGTAATTCCTGTTCCACCTGATACATTTGTAACTGTACCAGCTGCAGAGTCAGTCCCTGTAACTGTAAGTGTATTACCACTTCTTGTTACTCCTACTGTACCAGCACCAACTACCAATACATCATCATTAGTTCCATCTGAACCTGCAAGTCTTACACCTGCTGTTCCATTTGCAGCACCAACACCTGATAAATCATAAGTTGTGTTTGTATCCACTGAAGTAGATAATGCAACCCAGGCACTACCATTATAAAACTTCAATACATTTGTTCCTGTATTGTAATAGATTCTACCAGCGGATCCCGTTGGATCAGCTGCAAGGTTGTCTATACGGACTTCCTTAATTTGATTTGAGTTTAAATCAATGTTTCCATCAATATCTAAACCCACTAAATACTTAATTGCCATTATTTTATTTTTTTAGTTATTTGTTATTTTGAATTTAAAAATGCACAACCCGCAAATGGATTGTTAAATGTTACTGTTATTATATTTGAAGATGTATAATCTACATCTCCTATTACTATTTCATTATTTGTATCAACTATTGTTACAGAAGGAAAATTACCTAAATTATGTGTTATTACCCAACTAGCTAAAGGAGATTCAAAACACTGAGTATAAGTTGCTGCTGAACTTCTTAAAGAACATATATCTTCTATTGTACAAACATTAGAAGGATTTGGTGGACATGTCATACTTGCTTTTTTATTAATGGGTGCTAAAGGTTCTATAAACACCCCACTCTTTTCAATTAATACAGTTTTATTTGATTTACTATATCTCCAATCAGAAAGTGCTTTATTAATAACAGCATCTTCATAATCACTATAACAACAAGGTGTAATACCAAATTTTATTTCTCTAAAAACAACATACACTTGTTGAGCAAAATTTTGCTCTATATCAATTCTTTCAATAAGACATTGATCTGCTTGATAAGCTGCATTAGATGTTTTTACAATTGCCATTTTATTGTGTAGTTCTTAAATTTTTAATTTGTTCTTTTGCTAATTCTAAACTTAAATTATTGTTTGTTTGAGAAACCATATTAGAAGAAGAATTTTTATTTTTCCATTCATTCTGACATGTTTTGTGAATGGTTACACCATCTACACTCATCTTTTGACATCCACAACTAAATCCTTTATTACAGTTTGCACAATTCATATTCTCTTATTGGTTTAATTTTATTTACTATTAACAGTTTCCTGTTGGACAATTTATTTTATTTAATCTTTCTTTAGCATAATTATATAATTGCATTGCTTGAGCAGATGAAGAACAATATTCTGCATTTGCTACAGCTGCATCAATCAAAGTTCTAATAAAACCCATCTCATCTAATAATGATTGTTTTTTAGTTTCCGGTTGACATGCTTGAATATTTAAACCACATAATACATCATAGTATCTTTTTAATAAACTTGTTACTCTTAAATGATTATATTCAACATATACTTTTAAATTAGGTGATACACTATATCTTATAATGTAAATACCATCAGGAATATTTTGTTGAGTTGTTCCACAATTTGTTTTTTGAGATCCTAATGCACATGCAGTTAAACAAAAATCAAAGTTTTTATCAACTTTAATTAATACAGGAACTGAGTATCCCGGTAAAGTAATTAATAATTCTTCACAATCTACTTCTAACTCTGAAGCATATTGACTTGTATCTTTAATACATAATAACCCACAGTTAGATACAGTAGGTATTTCTAAGCTTAGTATATGTTTATCCGCCATTTTATATTACTTTATCACACTATATATATAATATACAAAAAAATCAAGACATTATAAAATAAAAAGAGCAGGAGTTTTTTAATTCTCCTGCTCTCATTAGTATTGTGTAATGTTAAACTACTTGTTTACCACGCAGTATTTGTTTCAACAGCAATCTTATTACCATTATCACTAGCCCATGCAGCTAAACCATCCATTAGATCATCTAATTGACCTTGTGCAACAGTATCTGAACATTTTACATATATTTTATATACATATTGATCATTATCAAATACACCAGTTGGATTGTTAAATCTTGGCACAGTGTGTTGAATATAATATGCTCTATAAGTTTCAGTTCTATCTACAGCAGCAAGAAGCTCATCAGACATTTCAATTTCTCTGATTCTAGCACTGTCTTTGTTTCCTTGGTTATAAGGAGATTGACGGTATCTTTCAGATAAAATTAATTCTCTAATTACTTGCTCACCTTGAGTTTGTTCCATTTGACCAGCAGTTCTTGCAGCAGTACCACAATCATTACATGGATCACCAGTTTCATCTAGTATACTTGCAATGATTTCAATAGGCTCCTTGTTATAATGATCTCTTGTATCAAAAGAACAATCTCCAAATTGAGTATCAATATAAGCTCCTACAAAATGAACAACTGCATCCACAGTAGCAGCGGCAGCATTAGGAGTTGTTGAAGGAACATAGTTGGTTCCTGCAGCAGCTAGACCTTGTGCTTGAGCAATTGTATAAATAGTTGAAACTACTTGTCCAGCAGCATCAGTTACATTTACAACAACACCACCAGCACTTAAAGTAAGAACAGTTAAAGTTGCATCAGCATTTCCACCAGTAACAGTAATTACATCACCAACTTTATAAGCTGCTCCTTGTGAAGCAAAACTATAAGTAGCAATTGCACCAGCTGCAATAGTTAAAATGTTAATTTTAGCAGGAACATATCCTGGACGGTTTGCAGCAGTAATTGCAGATCCTAATGAATCAACAGCTGTAGTAACAACTCCGTCAACAGCAGCATAACCTGTTCCACCAGCTAAAGTAGCAGTTAAAACACCATCTAAATCAGCTTCCTTTGTAAAAGGAGTGATTAACGGATTACCAGCTTCATATCCAACATTACCTTTTGGTAGCATGTTTCCAACTACCTGTGCAGCTTCTGTAGCTAACACTAATGCAGGATCTAAATATTCTTGTCCATCAATACAGCAAAGATTTGCAGAATCACCAATTGCATAAGCATTGTGATTTAAAAAACGTAATGCTGGAGAACCTTTAATATCCATTCTCATAAATTGTGTAGTTCCACATGGAGTACATGTAGCACCCAAAGCTAAAGAAGCAGTTGCTTGAGTAGCTGTAATACAGTTTGTTTCCCACAATCTAGAAATGTATCTTGGGTTAATACCCTTAGATTTTACTGATTCTTTGTAACCTCCATGTCCTGGATTGTTTCCAATAGAATCTTTACTGTAAAATGATCCTTGCACTACATATGCAAGCTCTCCTTTTGCAAAGACAGGAATACCAACTCCACCAGGTAGTGCAACTGATTCCCAGTCACCACCAGCTACTAGAGCTAGTTGCCCTGCGGTGAGAGCACTTGTTGCAGTATTAGCCGTCAATAACGTGCTATCTGCAATAAACGTTTTGTTAAACGCATTGTTAAAATAAGCCATAATTTTTAATTTTTAATTAGATATATATATTTGTACTACATTGTACATTAATAATATAAGCAATTATTATTACTTAATCAAATTATGATAAGAATATTAATTTGTATTTAGCTGTATTAACAGCATCTTTTACTAAATCAAGATTATTTACTATTTCTGAATAAGGCATAACTTCTTGTAATTGATTTACTTCTTCTGTTAAATTTCTGAGATATTGTACTGCACCTTCTACACCACTTAAACTTACAGGTGCTTTATCAGGATAGTCTAATATTACTTCACAAACACCTTGCATACCCTCAGCAATTGTATCTGCTAATTCAGGTAAAGCATCATAAATTTCATTTAAAGCTTTATGCTGAGCATATGAGCCATCTCCTGTTACAGATAAATGAAGTTTATGAAAACTAGTAGCAGCATTCATTAATTCAACTACCAATGCAGCAGTCTGATCATGAAGAGAACTGCTTGGTCTTCCAATTCCTTTAGGTTTTTTATCACTATCTTTTTTCAATGATCTATATTCCATAGTAATTAGTTATTACGTTCAGCAGCAGCTTGACCTCTTTGTTGTTGATATATGTTTTCTATATCTCCTGCAATCAACGATGCTGTATCATCTAACATAAGTTCTGCTACATCATCTTTAAATTCACATTCAATATTTACTGTACTTATTACTCCTGTATATGGATCTGTACATCCCAATACTTCAACATATACCGGTTTTCTATAGTAAGTTAAAATTGGATTTACAATATTAAAATTTGTATTTTTATAAATCCTTATAGTATTATTTTGCATAGTACAAAAAGTCTCTCCCCAATCAAAATCAGGGTTTTTTAAAGGATCCCTTAATAATAAAGGAACATTTGCTACTTCAGATAAATATACTGTCATAGATCTAGGATCTGTACAGCATTCTGAAGTAGCATCAGTACCAATTCTTTTATATTCTAAATATGTATCTACTGGAAAGTTATTTGATTCAAAATATGTATCTGTAATAGTTCCGGTTAAAGACAATTCTATTAATAAAGGTTGTAAATCATCTATTCTTTTTTTAGATAACTCATCTCCTTCTTTATACATATTTCCTCCATGTAAATTTCTTCTGCACCACTCTAGTTGAACTTTGTTAAAAGCCTCTACAAATTGCCAACATTCTATATTATCATAATCCTGACTATCAAGTTTATTGAGCCTTTGTTTTAATTTAAGTAAGAGAGTGTCATTATTCATTGTTTACAGTTTTATGAATTCCAATATGGTTCTACTTTTTCTAAAAGTGCCATTAAAGATTCTTCATTCTCAGGATTTTTTAAAAACTCTAAACATTCTGAAGGGCTTTTACCAAATTTAACACCACTGTCAATTGGTTCAATCCATCCACCTGCTTTTGTTGTAATAAATCTATAATAAAGGGCATCCTTAATAAGTGCTCTTATTTTTAATTCTTCCATATCTAAACCAGAAGCTTCTAAAAATTGCGTTGCTGCTCTTTTCTTAGATGATTCTGCTCCAAAGCCATTTACATATGTATCCATGTTTTCATACAATACATCATTAGGTGTAGCTTTTACATACTGTACACTATCTACATCACATATTTTAGCAACATACATCAACTTAGTAACATTTGAATCATACATGTTTTGTAAAGCAACTAATGCTTTATTTTTTAACTTACTTAATTCAGTTCTAGTTGATAATGATTCTTGTGCAGTATCTAAATAAAATTTAGGAGAATTGTTCATTGCTCTTGCTTCTCTTAATGATGCTGCAACTATTGAAAAACCTCCTGCATTAATAGCATGTAATTTTATAAGATCATAAGGATCTTTCATAGGGTCTAAAAATACTGGTTCATTCCCACATCTTAAACTAATTTTATCCCAAAACTTAGAATTATCAGGCTTCATTACTGTCAATTTATTCCAAAAATCTTTATCATCTGGATCAACTACATTAGCTGCTAATTCTGCTTCTAATTGAGCTACTACTTCTCTTATCTCTTTAATCTTTGCTTTTTTCTTATCCTTTGGTAGTAATTTTACTTCAGGTGCAAATTCATTAAGTCCAGTAACATATCTTTTAACACCATTCATTTCTAAACAGGCTAAAGATTCTTCATGAAATACTCCATCATGAAGTGAAAGACCATATTGCTCTAATCCCATGTTTTCCTTACTTGGATTAAAATAAGGACGTATAGCAATAGTCTGATCTTTGGTTTGTTGATACTTTTCTACAATTGTGTAATCATTCATTTTTTTTTGGTTTTTTAATTAATAACTATTTGTCAGTCAAAAGTACAAAAATTTGTACGTTTATTATTAATATTTCTAAAGCAAGATTTTACACTTGCTAAAGTTTTTGACTTTTATTAAACTACCACCTTTAAATCACCAGTAGAATGATATAGATCACCTTGGACTAAACCTGCTGCTACTGCTGCAGCATTATTTGCATAGTCTTTGACTAATATATCTTTACCAACAGCTTTAGAAGCAATAATTTTAGACACACTTAAATTAGTAAATTCAGTTGTTTTATTTGCTTTTTTTATATCTAGTCCCATAATTATTTGTTTTAAAGATTAAAAAAAAAGGGAGGAGGTTTAACCCCTCCCCTTTAATTATTAGTTCTAGAATGATCCTCCTGTAATAGGGTTTCTCATTACAATTTTAAGAACTTTGGTTGGATCTTTTACCCAAATAGCAGGCATAGTCTGAGACATCATTACACGGTAACCATTAAAGTTTCCTGTAGATGCAAACCCTTGAGTTCTTCCCATATAGTCCATAGTACCATTTTGGTAGAACCACTTAAGTTGATTATCCCAAGAAAGTTTCAACAAGTGAATGTTATCATTTCCTTCATCAGTAACATCAAAAATGATAAAGCTATAAGAGCTTAAAGGTCTTCCATCAATTAATGGATTCTCAATATCATTAGTGTTCAAGTTATCAAATGCTGGGTTAAGCACAAACTTAACATTAGCAAGGAAAGGAATAGTAAAGCTTGTGTAAGCAAAACCATAATCTAAATCCATACCAGAACCTTTTACTGCACCAATATCACTAGCGTTTTGAACTAATCCAGAACCATATACTTCATCAGCAATAGCTTTGTTAATTAGTTGCATACCGGCAATACCTGTTTGTACAACAAGTGATCTTTGTGGGTCTGGACCTTTAAATTCAACTTTACCTTGGTAGAAGTTGTAAAGTTCAGACTTAAACATGTCAAGAGTGAAAGAAGACTTGTTATATACTCTTTTGAAAGAGTTATCTAACTGAGCCCAAAGACCAACAGATAATCTAATATCATCTGGTCCGTCTTGCTTAACTCTACCACCCTTACCCCACATAAGGTAAGTTTCAATATCCGTAGCAATTTTAGATAGGTGAGCTGCTTCCATATTAGTAATGAAAGTTCTAGTAAGAGTACCATTTTCAAATGCTTCTCTTGCACCAGCTTTACCCATATTAGCAATCAGACCTTCAATAGAAGGAACAGAAGGGTTATTAGGATCTGTGTTAAAGTTTCTCCATATTTCAGTTACTGGTACAGTACCATCAGCATTCAAACCACCTTTGATCATAAGATCAGCACGGCTAGAAATGGAATAATGTACGTGTGCTTCTGCTCCTCCTACAAAGTTGTAGAATTCACGGAAACCAGAACCAGTTTCAATGTCAGAAAATCTTTCTCCGTACTCACCTCTTGCAGAACCTTTTCTGAAGAACTTAGTACCTTTAGCTAAATACTTGTTATCCAAGATAGCTGCATTGTTGTTGTTTACCAATTGAACAGTATAGATAAAACCGTCACCTGCTGGGATAATATCATCAGCTGTAATGTAAAGTTCTAATCCATTGTACTTATCATAAGTGATAATATCACCATGACCAAAAGTTCTTTTGGAAATTTTAATTTTGAAAAGTGTACCATCTACACCTTTGCTTGTGTTTCCTGCTTCAATGTCTGCCACAATGTAAGGAAGATCTTGAGCAATAGGAGTTTGCCATTTGTACTCACCACGTGCATTGTCTACCATGATAGTATTCTTTCCACCGAATGAAGCCATTTGATACAAAGGCATTTCTACCTTTTGGGTCATTGCCCAAAGATCTACTGGTCCCATATCCATAGGCTCAGCATTGCCGAGCATTTGGGTTAGGTGATAAGAATCAACATGAGAACTAGCTTTGTAGCTTGTATCTCTCAGGAAAATCCCATTATTTAATACTGGAGTTGCCATAATTTTTAATTGTTTTTAATTGTTATTATTTATTTATTTATGATTATTAAATCCTTTTGAAAATGTTGTTGGTTCTTGGTAATTTCTTACCAGCTGGCTTTCTTGTTGTCTCTTCCTTCTCTTGTATACCTAGAGAACTGGATCCACCTGCGTTTGCCTGTTCAGTTTTTAATTTTCTAACTGTTTGTTCAACACTCTTTTGAGCTCCTTTATCCATGATTTTTGATTTGTATCCTTCCGGATCTTGCAATAACCATAAAGCTTCAGAAATTAAACCGTAATTTGGTTCAACAAACTGATACTTTTCTAATAGATGCCCAAGTAAATTTGTATTTTTTCCACTAACTGAAGGATAGCTTGGTTGAACTAAACCATTATACAACATTGCTTGTGTTCTTTTATCTACTTTAATATCACCTAAATTACCGTCTTTTAATGTTTCATATACATTAGACATGTATGTTTTAGATGCTTGTTCTTGCTGCTTTCTTTTAAGATCTTGCTCTTCAATTTTCTTAGCAACAACTTTTTCTTGCATTTTATCTAACTTAGGTTTAAACTTAGAAGCTTGAGTTTCTAATTTTCCTAAATCTTTCCAAATTTCAATTTCTTCAGAAATTTCTTCTTGTGTCCCATATCCTGTAGCACCTAAATACTCTCTGATAATTGTTTCTTGTCCTGATTCTGACTTGATATCTAAAGTTCTGGTTTCTTCTACTTGAGCTAAAGTTGAAAATAAACCTTTTAAATCTTGTCCTCCATCAGCTACATATCTAGCAGCAACTTGCAACTCTTCTGGTAAACTTGCAAAAAATTGTTTTGGAGTTTCACGTCTTGCTTGATTAGCTTTCTCTTCTAAATTAGCTTCAATAAGTTCTTCCCAATCTTTAGCTGAATAATCTGCTAATTCTTTATCATCATCAAAAGGAACAATTTTATCATCTTTTATAAGTTTGCTAAATACATCACTTATACCAGATATAGATTTTCTACCTCTTGTTTCTTTTTTTTCTTCTTCAGTTTCCTCATCATCTTCTGTTAAAGAATCCATAATGTCATCAGTGTCTTCCTTAGACATTTTAACATCTTCTTTTTCAGTTTCTTTAGTTTCTTCAGCTTCTTCTGATTTTGCTGTTAAATCATCCACGCCATCTTCATCAGGATCAGCAAATGAAAAATCAGCTTTTTTGTTTCTTCCTGTAAAAATATTTGGTTTGTCTTTTTCTTCTGTAGGTAGTGTTACATCCCCAGCTCCTGGAGCTCCGTTAAAGATCTCATCTAGGTTAATGTCTAATGTTTCTACGCTACTGCTCACAGTGTTTTCTTTTGTATTCATATTTGTTGGTTTTAATATTTAATACTTATATATATAATATACAAAAAGTTTAACCGGTTATAAAAGAATAAACTTATATAATTTGAAATAAGGCTAAAGTTTTTTGCAGTATATAGCTAACAGTAATTATTTATCTTCTTTCTTTTTAGAAGAAGGATTATCATATTTGTTTTTATTTTCTCTTGCAATTGCCAATTGAGTTTGAGCAATTGACATATCTGCTGCAATTTTTTCTCTCTCTACTTCTAATCTACTTTTTTCAAGAGTACCTTTAGTGTTCATTTCTTCACGCTTAAGATTTGCTTGTTGTTGATATCTAGTAGTTTCTCTAATATCTTTCATAGCATCTTGATAATCTGATACTTGATTCTCATTTATATCAGATCCAGCACCATATCCAGCAGCTCTAATTTCAGCAATAGTTAAATCATTTTGTCTATCCTTATCATTTTCTTGCATTTCAGTTTGTAACTTCATTTGCTCTTCTTGAGCTTTAGCTTGAAGTTGTTCTTCTTGCATTTGACGTTGCTGTTGCATTTCTTGCTGTCTTTGTTCTTGCATTCTAGTTTCAGAATCTTTTAAGATATCTGTTACTTCAGCAATGGAGTCAGCTTTAACAATGTTACCTAATTCATAAATAGAAGCTCCTGTAGTATTATTAGTTAAAGCCATTTGCTTTAATTGTTCTAGAACTTGTCTATGATTTGTTTTAGTTGTTGCAAAAACATTAAAATCTCTTAGTAATAAATCAGTGCCATTAATTGTAAAGTTTACCTTTTGTGCTTCAGTAGATATATATGATAATCTTACACTTGGATTTGTACTGTAATAATATTGTGCTAAATCAGTTCTCATTTGGTGTACTCTAGGCATCAAATGATCTGAATGCTGTACAAAATAGATCTCTGTTTGAGCGTAAGACTGTTGCATAGCATTAACTACCCCTGTTGCAGTTTGAGCTGATACAGCTCCTCCTAGACGTTGTGGGTTAATGCCTATTGCATCAAAGCATTGCTGTTTAAAATAGTTTGCTAATTGAATTCTTGACATCAATCTACTAGTCTGCTCCATATTAAGAGTTTGATAGTGATTGAAATTTGTTGCATTTTCTGTATTAGTAATAGAAGTATCTAATGGTAGCATTTGAAAATCCTTCATTGCCACCCATGCTTTAGCATAATTGTTTTTACCCCAATCTTCACCCATAGAGTGACGTGGTAATGCATTCTGATCAAACATTATCACGGTTCCAAGTTCATCTATTAAAATGTCAGCAATTTGATTATTAACCATGTTATAACCAACTTGATATGCTTTCATTAAATCTACTAAAGAAGTAGATCTTGTATTTCTATCAGAAAATACTCTACCTTCTACAGGAAGTTTACATCCATAAAGTGAATTGTTACCTTTAAATTGAAATGGCAACCTTCCAGGTTTAGTTCTGTTAACACCTAAATATATTGGATTTACATTATCATCCATTGTAGTCTTCCACATTGCAGGAACATTAGGTCCAACTTTTACACCACCCCAAACTTCATTTATCCAAATCCAATCTACATGCTCTCCTTGTAATAAAGTTTCTTTACTTTTGTTTTTAAAGATAGATGTATCATAAACAGGTTTTTGAGTTACTTTATAAGTTTCATCAATGATCTCTTGAATTACTTCACCATCTAATTCTACTTTAGTTAAGTGACCTACTTTTCTTTGTGTTTTCCAATATATAGTAGAAACTCTCATTAAATTACTATCTCCAAATCCTTCTAAGTCTTCACTTTGAGAAAGTATTTGTGTAACAATATCTCCACCACGTTCTGGATCAGCCATGTAGTTACTTGCATATTGTCTATATGCTAAACCTGGCATATTTGTATTCCATTCATGAGATCTTGTAGCATCATAGTATGATCCATCATTTTGATAACCATTAACTTGATATTGAGCTGATCTTGCTGGATATATTCTTTGAAGAGATTCTAATTGTTTTGAATTCATCAAATAACCAAACTTATCCACTACATCAGATACTGTCATCAAATCAATTTTTCCAACATAGTTAGAATCAGCAATATATCTTTGATCTGGAGATTTTTGATAAAAAGTTAATACTGGATTCCATAATTCAATATCATAATCATCTTCCAACATACGGAAATGCCAAAACTCTCTATCTGAAATAAGCATATCTCTAAATGCTCTTTCTTCTAGCTCTTGCATTCTAAATCTTTCCTCATCTACATTTAGTTGATGAGATGCCCATTCTTCAACCATACTTCTGTATGACTTACTAAAAAAGTCTTCTATTTCAGGGAGTGATTTAAGACCTTCTGGTGATAATTTTTGTTGAGCTTCTTCAGATGCTGGGTCCATACCCATTTCAATCATTGTTGATACAAGATTGGCTTCTGCTTCAGACAATAAAGACTCTTCAATTTGTATTCTTTTCTGTTCTAACATTTCATTATATGACTTGTCATCAACAGCTCTAAATTGAACTTTATTATATCTTTTAGAAAACTCTCCGCTTAATACATTAATTACATTAGGTACAATTGGATAAAACTTAAGTTCTAACGCAGAATCATTTTCTTTTGTTAAAACATCCATCATGTCTTTATAATCATTGTCTGGTTCAACAATGTAATCAGTTTTATCAATAATACCTTTAGCTAACTTATAGTTCTTTAATAATCTTCTTGCATTAATTCTTAAAAACTCTACACCTTGTAATTCAAGCCAATCTAAATTCCATGCAGCCCAATCATCAGTTTTTTCTTTAGATGGTAAAAACTGAACTGGTTGAGTTAAACTGGAAAACGTTGGCCCACCATCAGCCTTAGCTCCATTTTTTAACTGCATTGCATTTAATACTTTCATTCTAAATATATTTAGTTAGTCTACTTATAATTTTTAAATCCAGATCTACTAGGTCTATTGGTATTTCTTGATCTATTTTGTCCAATATTTTTAAACGGACTATACTTTAATTTACTGAAATTATCTGACTTTACCAAAGAATTTTCTTCTGATTCTTGCCGTTTAGAATAACCTCTATTTGATTGTTGAATTTTTGCAAAAGCTATTAATGCTCCAAAAGCAACTAGCCTATCTACGTTTAATCCAGGATAATAAGCCAACATTTCTTTAATCAACATTGGATCTGGTATTCTTTCTACTCCTAATGTCTGATTAATTACAACTCCATTTATATCTGTTTCTTCATCTATAACCTCTCTTAAAAACTCAATAGCGTAAGATATTAAATGACTTTTAAATAAAGTGCCTGTATTTTTCCATCCGTATTCTTGATATACTGTTCTATTAGAACCAAGGTCTTTTAAAAATAATATTTGTTGTTTAGGTACTAAATATCTTTGTTTTTTTCTAGCAATCATATGCTGAATAAAAAGAGAAATATTATTTTCTACAACTGTCCAAGCATTGTACCATTCAATGACTAATTCAAGCCTTTCATGCGTTTTATTAATATCATCAAATCTACCACACCAGGCAGCTACTATTTTGTCTTTTTCAAGAAACTGTTCTACATCTCCTGATACAGTAGTTCTAGTTACTTCAGTAGCATTCTTATAAACAAATATACTACATAAAGAATCTGATGTTGTTGTCTTACCTTCTGATACAGGATCAATAGATGCATAGTATGCTCCAAACTCAGGACTTTTTACAGGCCTTTCCCAAACAACTACAGTTCCAGTTTTATCTGTTTGTTTTTTATCTACTGGAAATCTAGTTATTGGCAACTTGTTTGTTCTTTTTGCAAAGATCCCTTTTTCATTTCTATCTAATTCAATAAGTTCATAAGGGTATTCTTTTTCCTCAATCCTTTTTTGTTGTCTACTTAAAATGCCTTGTGGAAATATAGATGCTTTTCTATATGCAAATGCTTCTGCAATATTTAAAGGTTTTTGAGATATTCTTAATTGAAATTGTTCTCCATTTAATTCATTCTTCCAACGAGATCTTTCTAAAACAATTGCTTCTATTGCTTCTTCTACTAAAGAGTTACCCCAATCATCAATATAAGGAGGCATAGACCATTGTTCAGGAATAAATAACCCTGCCATACCAATTGTACCATCAGCGTCTATTAGATTTGTTTCTACAGCATATATATCATTTGCTTTAGGATTTGTAATCATTTCTTTTAATGGATTACATTGTTCTAAATCACCCACTGATCCAGCTGCTATAAACATACCCGTAGTCATCATACCAGATGACATTGCAGGACGTAAGTACTCATATGTCTCAGACATCTTAGGGGCAATCCCAGCTTCTTCATGAAAAAAGTATGTACAAGGTCCACCTACTCCTGTAGTAGCATTTTTTTCAAATGAACCTCCTTGTATTTTAGATTTAAGACCTCTGGCTGTTTTTCTATTTCCAACTTTTACTTCAATCTGCTGTTGCCATAATAAAACTTTCTCAGGATTACTAGGTCTATACCATGCAGTATGTTCATTAAGAAATATTTTATACTCATCTAAAAATTTCCATGATCCTTTATCATTTATAAAATCTTTAAGTGATGCACCAATTTTACAAATGCTTCCTTCTTCAAACCAATATTGATTTATAATTTTACCCATATGAAAATATGAGGATGCTATCTGACGTTTTTTTAATATTGCTGAATGCTTATTATTTAACTCAGCTAATAATTCATAAAGAGCCATATGGTACTGAGCATCTCTAACTTTAGCAAAACCATATTTCTTTTCTTCTTTATCAAAGATGGGTAAGAAATTTAACCACATGTAATAATCTCTTGTTAAAAACCAAGATTTATTATCATTTTTATAAATTACCCCTTCTCTACATTTGATTTTTTGATCTTCCCAATAAGCAGTAAAATCTTTTGATCTAAAAGGTTTATTGCAATAAAAACCTTGCTCATTAAAAATTTTTGCTTCTCTATTGAATTCTTTAGATAAAATAGTAAAACCATATTCTCCCGGTTCACTAAATATGCTTAATATAAATTCTATAAAATTATCTTTAGTTTCAAAATCAGTAACTATCCACTTCCCATTATAATATGTAGGTACGGATTTATACATCTACTAAAATTGCAAACACATCCCCTTCTTGAATTAACAAATGTTCTACTTCATCATGCTTCATGGGAACAGGAAGACAATGATCTGTATATTGAACCATATCACCTACTTTTATTTCTTCTACTGATGCTCCTACACCAACAACTTTACCTACATTATCTCTTTCTTGAGCACCATCAGGTATCATTATGTTTGTGTTTTTAAAAAACTTTTCAGCCTCTTTTTGTTTTATCAGAATCTTTTTTCCTACTGGAATTATTTGTTGTGCCATTTTTTTTGGTTTCTTTATTGTTAATTAATTTTTTTTTATCAGTACTAAAATCTGGTTCATCCCAGTAACAAAAATGCCATTTATCTTTCATTATATTTGGTCATATGCTAATCCTGCACCGCCTCTAACGGAGCTTTCTTGTTCTTGTTTCATATCAGTAAAAGCTCCTTTATATGATTGTCTAATCTGCTCAAATTTAGCAGCAGCATTAATCATGGAATTCATATTACCATCTCTACCATGTTCAATAGGTGTTACCTCCATATACTTGGCTAATCTATCTAACATAGCTTTGATACCCACATAAGCTCTATATGTTGGTGTTTCATACATTTGTTTACACATATCTAATGCATATCTAATCTTACCATCTTCAGGAGAATCTTCTAACTGAACTTCTTCAATTATTATATCTTCCTTTTCATGCTCAGGTAAATTAAAAAATGGATTCATATCAGGATTAGGGCATGACATGTAAAAAATATATTGATAAATCTTTAAATAACTATCTGGATATTCTTCCATAATTTTATTTAAAAAAGGTAAAGCATAACAATGTTCTGTTGGTACTACTTTTGAATTTTGTATATCAAATAATCTTATTAGCATAATTTTATATTTTATGGGTTAGTATCCATGTATCCTTGAATAGTAGAATAACTATCAGTAACTATTAATTCAATCCCACTATTTAATAAAACTTTTACTATACCAGGTAAAAAACCTCTATTTACAGTAGAGTAATAAGCAGATACACCTACAATTTGTAATTGAGTAATATAAAATGGAGTAGCTGTATTATTATTCCAATATTGTTCCCCACCTGGTGAATCAATTAATATTGAAACTGTAGTTAGTGTAATATTTGTTGCCATAATTATTTATTTTCTTTTAACCACATTATTAAAGAATTTACTTCATCTTTAAGATATGGTAATTCATACATTTTAATTGTTTCTAAAACTGGCTCTCCATTAATATGCTCATTAATAGGATAACCATTTTCATCTTCTCCAACTTGTTTAAACTTTACATGCTGTATTACTAATTTACCTATTTTAAGTTTAGGATTATGTTTTTTAATAACATATGCATAAATACTTAGTTGTAAATTATAATGATTAAGATTACAATCATCTAAGTTATTTACAGGTTTAAACATTTTACTTGTAATACCTTCCCAATTAGTAAACCCTTTTTCTTTAATTTCTTTATTGGTTTTATAATCATATATGTTTATATAACCATTTACAATTTCAACTAAATCCGCTTGACCACATATTCCAGCAGACTTTAAATATACTAAATGTTCTGGATATATACCTTCTTCTACTTTTTGTTCAGGTGCTAATTTAATACCATCATTATTTACTAAGGGTTTAATAATAGGTATTTCTGTACCATCACGCTCTATAGTATCAAAATCTAACATATCAGCTTCTCTTTGATTATGATAAAAGTTACCTAACTTAATAGCTCTTTTTGTTTCATTATCCCATGCTGTTAGTATTTCCTTTTCAGTCATACCATACCACTTAGATCTTTTATTTTTAGCTGATTTTTTAGCTTGACCTTTAGCATCAAATTTAGGTTTAAACATACTTATAAAAGAAGTTACACTTAACCACTTTATAGCATCTTCATCTATACTTTCATAACTGTGTCCCTCTTCTTTAAATATAATTGCCATAATATTATCCTATTGTTGTGTACCAATATGGTAAATCTGGATTTGTTGGATCAATTGTCCAAGTAATAGTTTCTTTTCTGTCAATCTCAGGTATCCACTCAGGTGGTAATAGTGTTTGATTTTTAAAAGCATTAGCATTTGCTTCTGCATTTAATAATATCACTGCTGATTCTTTTGTAATCAATTCATATTCTAATAAATCTTTTACAATATCTGATACTGTTATTGGTTTAAGTAAATCACTCATTTTTTATTTTTTAATTTGTTGGTTTATTTTACCTTCTTGTTCTTCTGTAGTTAATGCATCCCAAAATCCTTTAGGGCAATCAGAAGATAATGATCTAACTTTGAATGCTAAACTACAACCACAATCTGAACAACATGGTTGAGTACCAGGAGCTAAACAATCAGTTCCTTTTGCATCAAATAAAGAACACTTAATACATACTTGAAACCTATCCGTTGCTGCTGCTTCAATATGCTCTTTTTTAAATATATTATTTTTTATGCCTTCTGCAATTTTATCTGCATTTTTAAAAGCATCAATATATTTTTTCCACGGTTTTTGCATTTATATTTTTGCTTTAAATTCTTTTTTGGTTAATATATCTTGCTCCATTTGTTTTAAAGCTTTTTCCATTTCTTCAATATTAGACAATATGTTTTCACTTTTAGCATAACCATTGTATGTACGTTTGGCTATATTTCCTAACATGCTTTTTTGTCTTTTAATTGCATTTTCTAATTTGTTTTTTCTAAGATAAAATGTACCTAATCCTTCAATATAAATTCTTGGAAACTCTAACTTTGAAAGCTTCTTTCTTACTCTGCTATAGTAAAATGTTATAAAGTCATCTACTAATTGTGAATGCACTCCCACCTCCTTTGCTATTCCATTTTTAAATTCACTATGCTTCTTGGGATTCATTTCCTAAGATTTTATAATTTAATAATACTAATCCCTTTACCTGTACATTTATTTCTTTTTTAATACTAATTGTTTTTTTATTAATACCATTTTTTATCAAAAGGTTTTTCTTTTCAGCTTTAGAGATTGCATTTCTTGCTGATTGAGGGCTTTTAAATATTGACTTTTCAGTTAGTATATTACAAAACTTTGAAATCTCTACTTTAGGATTTTTAGAAAGTTCAGTTAAAAAATCTAAATCAGTATTGCTTATTAATGTTTTATTAAAGAAACAATAAGTAAGTATTTGATACTTTATTGAATCATTAATATCCACTTTAAGTTTTAAATCTACATTAGTTACTATTGCCATTTTATAAACTCATTATCATATCAACTAAATCAGGATGAGGATAACAATCAAATTTATCCCTCCTTACATTGGTATGTGTTAATAATCCTTTTACTTTACCATAAAATGCATCATCATGAAAATCAAATCCTTTATGTGCACCATATTTATGTATGTATTTCTGTAATCCAGCTCTAATATTTATATCATCTCTTTCTCCAACATATCTTATCCATTTTTCAATAGCTTTAATTTGTTCTTCGGTATAGCTTTGCCATTTTGTATGTCCTCTAAAAGGCTTTTCTAATGTAGTAACTTCACTTAGTTTACAACGAGAGTTTACATACGTTTTATAATCATCAGTTAAATAACCCATATTGCATATCTCTAAACCAACAGAACTTTTATTCATTCTTCCAGAACCCGTTCTGCCAAGGTGCCATCCCTGGCACTTTTCTGGAAATGCTTGAACCATGATTCCATCATTCTCATTATTTCCATTTCTATGGTCTATCCCACCTAAAACAAACTCTGTTGCTACACGACCCCTACTATCTCTTCCCCAATGATCAATACATCTGTACGGATCAGCATGACCAGCAGTATGATGTAAAAATATATATTGATTTTGTATGGG
>Ga0307488_10001243_pt1 | contig 21298 bp, 16 predicted proteins | sample SB02metaG_FD_202248 | JGI IMG/M metagenome (GOLD analysis project Ga0307488, IMG submission 202248) | Sea-ice brine microbial communities from Beaufort Sea near Barrow, Alaska, United States - SB 0.2 | ecosystem: Environmental > Aquatic > Marine > Coastal | place: USA: Alaska | collected... | reverse complement strand
CCATTTTTTGCGGTTATTGCCTTACCATCTCTTAGTATGTTTGCTCTATTCGCACCTGCAGACCCTTGAATTCTTATCCTATTTAATCTTGGAACATCAACGTTCATAAATTTGTTTGTAGACTTTGCTTCTGGCGTCCACTCCGTAGCTTCCTCAGGGGTGTCTCCCGCAGGCGTAGATGAAGTTGTAGCAGGAGGCGTAGCTTCTTGTGACCCTTGTGTTCCTCTTATTTCTTGAATAAAATCATCCTCGCTTATAGGTTTCCATTCTCCTTTTGTTCCTTTTTTGAAAACCATTCCTACGACAGGCTTGCCGTCTTTTATAGACACATTAGGGCGAATGTAATAATTTGATTGTCTGCCTTTTCCTGACTTTTGTTTTGAATCGTTGCTTCCATAAAATTCAATTAATTGACCATCTAAGTTATCATATTTTAACTTTAAGCCAGCTATAGCTCTCTTTTGTTCCTCTTCTGGTAAAGAGGCTATATCAGCCATGTCTTTTTCGGCCATTTCGCCATTTTGGATCCATACGTTTTGTGCAATTTCTATATCTTCAGTAGGGTTTTTATCAAATCCGTCGTAAGTGCTTCCGGAATTTGTAGTATTGCCGCCTCCTCCGCCGCTTGAACGCCTGCCGCTGCCGCCGCCGCTACCGCTACGAGTTCCATTATTGCCTCCAGTAACAGTTGAATTAACTTCTTCTGCAGCTATAGATATTACTTCTAAAAACTTTTCTTTTAATTCACCAATGTTTTCGGGTTCAAATAAAGATTCGTCAAATTCAATATTTTCAAGGCCTGGTAATAAGTTATCTTTAATTAAAGAATATAAATCAGAGGTATCAGCTTGTTCGATCATGCCTCGCATGTTGTTTACAAACAACCCCATTTGAGCTTTGTTTAAAGGGTTTTTACTATCAGCTATTTTATCAATGCTGCCTAATATACTATTTGCTGTATCTATTGATTTTAAAGAATAATCAGCTAAATTTGTGTAAGGTTGAAACTCCCCATCCACTTTATAATTTATATTGCCAAACTCATCAATTTTCATTTCTGCCTCTCCAGCATATATATCGGCTAAGCCTCCATCTTTTCCATTTATGTAATTAGCTTTTGAAATTCTACCATTTTGAAAATCATCTAAATATTGCTGCTGATTTGCTCCGATAGCTTTTTGCTGAAGAGCTAGTCTGCTTAAGTTTTCCTTTACTTGATTCATGTCTTGAACAGCACTAAGCATACCAGGCCCTTGGGTATTAGTAAAGTTGGCGCTTGCTCTTTGAGCTGCGTTAGCATATTTCATTTTTTGCTGCATCAAAAAATCTCTTTGTTGCTCTTTTTGAGCTGGAGTCATTCCTGCTGCAACAGCCCCACTCTCAGCTTTGCTTAAAAACTCCCCAACTTTTTGGACGTCTTTTGCTTTTACTGCGTTTTCTTTATCTACTTGTTTCCAAAGTCCTTTTCTAGCCATAATAATTTAGTATGTGTTCATTTGATTAAAGTTATTTCCAACAGCACCTGCAACCCCACCGATTCCGCCAACTATAGCATTGGTAGCATTAGTCCTTGCTTCATTTGCGGCACCTAATCTTTGTCCAGCCATACCCATTAACGTGCTTACTTTATTTAATTCTGCTTCTCTTGATTTAAGCTCCCCTTGTCCTTCCATTCTTTGCAGGTTTGCTGCTTGTCCCATTTGAGCAATTTGATTGCTTCTTTCTTGTTGACCTATAGACATTCCTGCTCTTTCAGCATTTTGAGATCCTTGGTTAGCCATTGCTTGAGCTAAAGCTGCAATACCAGATCCACCTGCAGCGCCTTGCATGCCACTCATGGTATTAGCCATTGATTGTTGCTGTGCTCTGTTTGTAAAATCTGCTTGCTGTGTGTTCACTGTTAAATCCTCATATACATTCTCTAAACCAGCATACACATTAGATGTGTCTAGGTTTTCAAATTGTCCTTGTCGTCTATCAAAATCAGCTTGCGCTTGTCGTTGCTCTCGCTTTCGACCGCCACTTCCAATAATTCCGCTGGCAATGGATGTTAATCCTTGTACTCCAGCCATTATGCCTCCTATTGCTACTGCCATTTTATTAAGTTTTTATAAATTTATTATTACGTATTATTTGCTACTCTCAAATATTTCTGAGCCTACTGAGAATAATTCTGCATAAGCCGTAGTATTGTTCCTAAATTGAGCTTCAGCATAATATCCTTTTAATTGTCCTAAATGACCTATTGGATCTTTTACAAAGAATATAAAATCAGTGGAGGTTGGCGGTTGCACTCCGACTGCCGCATCTATTACAATTACTAAGCCAGTAATTGAAGTTATAGGGCCCATCTGCGTTTCGGTGGTACCGTCGGTATACCATGCTATATCTCCCGTTTGTATCGTTGCAGGTAAAGGATTTGTAAATGTTATTGTTATATTTGCCATTATGGTGTATATGAAATTATATTACTTAAATCTAAATTAAACGTTTTACTACTTTCTCCAAACCTAGTAATAGCTATTGAGTATTTTAAGTTAACTGTAAGTGAATCAATTAAAGTTACATTGCTACTAATTATTGTAAAGGCGTTTTGATTTGCTCTTGTAAACAATAAAGGTTGCTGGTTAATTACAGTCATAGCCGTCGATACAGTTAGCTGAGTAGCGGAATCTACAGAAGCTACCGTGCTTAAAATTATACCAGGACTGCCCCCAAACTGAGTGGTAATTTCATCACCTACTAAAATACCTGTTGTGTCAACTAAAGCTAATGTTGTAGTGGCTGTCTGCGCGCTGCTAGGAAGGCCTATAATAAGTTCTGTATTTGTAAAATCGGAAAGTTCAACTTGTTTTATTACAGCAAAAGTACCAGTGCCATTAAAAGGAGAAATATTAGAATCAACATCCACTCGGAAAGCCCCAGTAGATAAAGCGCCACTATTAGGATTATTGGTTAATGCGTTAAAAGTAGTTCTAGGACTTGGCGAAGGAAACCCGGATATAGGTGTTGGCACATTACTTACTTTACCAAATATAAGCAGCACTTCGTTTAGTTGTCTTATAGTAAATGGATTTGACTGAGCCATGCCTGAAACATTCGAACCTGTTATTGATATTGTATAAGTTACATTAGGATTTCCTTTTACTAATTCCGGGAATGTTACATTCGTAGAAAACACACCTCCTGCAGGCATTGTTGTAGTGGGCACTATTACGGTGCCAGTTGTGCCATCAGTCATAGATACGCCAAATGAAGTTCCAGGTGTTCCAAATAAAGTTAAGCTTCTAAAAGTTGCTGCGTTTGAAATTGGTGATAGATCCATTTCGTATGATGCTATTTTAGGCAATGGTAAGTATTGCACAGCAGTTCTAGGTATAGAAATGTTGATGTGGTCTCCGGTAACGCTTGAATTAGGGTATATGTATTTAAAATCAAATTGAATAGCCGTTAATTGATTACTACTGTTGTAAGTAGGGGATTGTATTATATTATAATTACTTTGATTACCTGTAACTATATTAGCAGAAGGCAAAGCTTGTTCTGGATTCCAATAATAATTGGTTGCAGCTGCGTAAGATCTTGAAAACAGCAACTCGCTTTCACTAAACGCTCCGTCATTAGTATATGGAGTGTTAACCTCAGAGCTTCCCCCTGTTACATTGGCTCCAACGGATGCGGTAACAGTCCCGGAAATATCTATTTTAGCAGAAGTTGCGTCACCTATAATACATAAGTTAATTGTATAATTAGCCATAGGCATTACAAAGCTGGTAGCAAAAGTTGCAGTAACTAATACGTTTAGCCCGCTTTGAGTAAAAGTTACGCCTTGAACTGCAGAGTCTGAAAAACTTGGGTCTAAAGAAAAATCTGTTGCTACCGCTGTATATCCTGAATTTGGCACAATTGTAAGTTGAGCTGTTGGGAACACAGGGTACACTAAAGAGTTTTCTGGAACAGTATATTGTATATCAGTAAAAGCGTAATTATTTATAGATGTAGGCATGATATTGTTTTTTATTTATTATGGACAAGTCGTTGAAAAGGTATTATATATCTCAATGTTTGTTACAATACCCACATTACTTATGGAAATTATAACATAACTATCACTAAAAGAATTAACAGGATAATAATTACCCCACCCCCAAGGCATACTACTGTACGTTTGATCCGTGCGGTACACCTCTTTTGTAGCATATCCAGGCGTTCCATTAACATTATAATTCTTTTTTGTAAATACACCTGTTGAGGGGTTTTCTGTATAACATTGAGTGCCTATAGCTATATCTCCAGGGCCAAACCACCAAATAGTAGGAGCCGACCAATGCTGGGTTCTTGTGTTTGGATCAGCATTGCTCCAGTCCTGCATAAAATCAATAACTTTACACGCAACTTCTTGTGACGTTTTAACTGGTATACTAAAGTTAAACCCTGTAACCCCAAGACTATAAAGCCCCGACGTGCCCTTCTTAAATCTATCAGGAGTAGCAGTAGTACATGACGCTAGCGTGTTATATTGAGTAAACTCTGTAATTTGGCCGCTTGAGTTTAATATAATTATTCTATAACTGTTTGGGACGGCTGCTGCATTGTTTGCATCTAAGGATGCGCTATTTGGTACATATGATGTATCTGTATCGTAGTCTACAAACAAATAAGTTCCAGCTTGCGTTATAGGTTGTAAAGTTTGTGAGTTATACATTTGAGTACCTACAACTAAACCATCGCTAAACAAGTAGTGCATACTAAGACCTTGATTAGACACTCCGTTGTAATTTTGCTGTAAATTATCAAAAAATAATTCTATTGCACATTTAGCAGATTGAGAAGTAGGCTCTGCTATAATATCTGTAGTTTGAAAAGGTTTTGAATTTTTCCAAATATGCCAAAAATACTGGCGAGTATCAGGTACTGATCCCCCTTCGCTACTGCAGTCTTTACTTATAGTAGTTGTTAAATAATAATTTTGAGGATCAGAATCTACATCACCCGTACCAATTCCAATGCCAGTAATCTCACAATCATTAAATATTTCTAGCCCTTTTATATAATTAAAGTATTTGCCTTCTTTTTTCTGAAATTCTTTAATCTCGCCGCCTTCTAGATCTGTTTTAACATAATTAACAAACCAACCTGGTCTTTTTTGCTGTGAAGCGGTAGGTATAGTTTGATTGGCGTTTATTTCTGCTATTGAATACCATTTATTATTATATTCGTATTCAAAAAACCTTGACTGTGTTCCTGTATAATTTAATGTACTAAACCCTTTAACTATCTGAGGCTGCTCATTTAAAAGCACATTAAAAGCGCTGTCATATTGTACCCCATAAAAATTATTTGCCAATACATTTAATCCATGCTCCCATAAAAGACCTCGCTTAAAAGTGTAATATATGTTGTTTAGCGTTACCCCACTTTCTTTTATAAAGCTTTTTCTACTAGTCCACCCTTTGACAGCCTCTTTAAAAGATACGGTAGTTTGAGTAATAGGATCTGTTGTATCAGTGTTGCAATCTGGATTAAGTTGGTATGCCTGGCTTTCACTAAGAGCGTTCCTCCATGATCTGGATAAATTATCCAAAGATAAATTATATAAGTCCTTGTCGTCATCATAGCTACCTATGATAGAGCTTGAAGATCTTAAGTTATCTGCAAAGAAATCAGCCATACCTGTTTCAGCTATGTTAGTAATGCCATCTCTAGACAATCTAATCACAGCTCCTCTGTTTTTATCTGAGAAATAACTTCTCCAGCCGTAAGCAGCAAAAGATTCAGGATTTTTTGATATTCCAAATTCACCAGAATAAGGTACAGCTTGTCCTAAAACAGCTCTGTTGCCTGTAATATTTACATTGCCATCGGCATTAAACAAAGCATCTTTATTTGCTAGTATTCTAAAGCATTTGTCTTCACATAATACAATGGCATCGGTATCTCTGGTGTGTAGTTTTTGTATCGTACCATGTACCGGATTAAGATCTTTTGTTATTGGCTCGGCTTGGATAAATTGGTTTAATCTATTTATACCGGAAGTAGAGTTGTATATTTGCGAAAAAATCATTCCAGCGCCCCGTCTTTCAGACGCATAAGGCTCATCTAAAGGAGCTGAAACTTTAGGACCCTTATCTATTGTAAAAGCATTATAGTCATCTCGTATTCTATTAGATTCTATTCCTTGTCCATATGCAAAGCAATTAAAGTATCGTAATTCTTGGGAAGTGTCATTGTAGGTAGTAATAGCTTTTGCATCACTTGCCTCGTAATATAAATCTAAATCAATTGCTTCTTTTGGTTCTGTTTCAAAAATAGCTGGATTTGTTGACGTTAAAGTTTTATTATTATCATCCACTACTTCTTGAACAAGTTCATACCCCAGTATTAATCCTAAAGCGGCCTTAGACCCATTCCCTACAAAAGCTTCTTCTATATCTTCATTAAACTCAAAAGCTACCCCAAATTTTCGGTTAGCTTGATCTCCACTTTGGTTATTACAAGCGGAGGCCCCTGGAAATAAACTAACACAATCGCCCAGCCCCCTATAGCCTCCTTGCTTTGCAACTTTTGCAACTCTATAAGGTCTAGTAACATCTCCGTTTCTCATTCTAATTCGAACCAACGCTCCTGGCCTTAAGTCGCTAACAAATTTCTTGCCTGTGTAGCCGTCCCATTTACCTGCGCCAAGTTGATCTTGCCCTACAAATATTACTCCATTTTTTCTACCAAATGTTCTAATATTTCCAAAAGCACCCCTAAAGGCTGCACTCCACTCCCCTCCAATATTAGTTTCGCTTAATGCTTTAAAATCTTCAGGGCAATTTGAGCAAACTGAGCCTACTTCACCTGGATCCATAAAAAATCCACCCGGAGCGCCATTTTGGAAGTCTCCCTCTGCTGGGTGGCTATTACTGCTAGCTTCTGCGCCTTTAGTGTAATAAGGGGCTAAAATGCCATACCTAGGCTCTAACGCTGCAAATGTAGCTATAATATTAGTATCGAAATCAAAGTCTCTGTTTATTTTAGCAAAAAACCTTCCTTCGAATTCCGGTTTATTTTCTTCTCTTAAAGCATAAATATTAAGTAGTACTGTTTGGCCCGGTGCAGGTAGCCATCCAGCATCCACGCCTAAGGGCGATGTAATATTAATAATAAATGCAGTACCAGTTGATCCCCCTTCTTTAGACGCTATCGTATATCGATCAGTAGTTCCTCCAGACACTATTTCAAGTTCACTTCCAGCAATAATAGCATCTGCAAATGAAGGGTTTTGATTGGCTATTTGAAATTGTAATGATAAAGAATCTTCTATAAATCCCTCCACAATTGTAACGGTATCGCTTCCGCTTATATATTCAAAAGTCTTTACAAAATCAGGCGCTTCGTTTGCTATAGATAGCACTTTGTATCTAACAAGATTGTCTACAGCAACATCATTATCATGTTGCTTTTTAAGTATTAAATAAGTTTCTTCGTCTAATTTATTTCTTTCAGATGAAGGGAAAGACAACCATACATTTCCATCTTCTGCATTATAAAATCTATCTAAAGCTAAATTATAATATTGATTAGATGTTTCTTTAACAAAAAATTTATAATGAGAAGCCCAATCTGGAGCAGATCCTTCAGGGCTTATGCTTAAGCGATTTAATGTGTCTGAATTTTGAACTTCAATTTTTACAGAAGCATCTTGACTTGTAAAAACAGGGGTTTCTCTACCGTATTTGTCTTTAAAAACAACGCCTGCTTGATATGTTCTTATAGATTTTAATGAAGGGAAAGGCATTCTAGTGTCTGCGTTTGCAACCGTATCAACCCCTTGCAAATAGCCAGGATGAGGTTGAGGTGTAAAATTAACATTTAACTTTACAGTGCCTACTGAATAGTTTTGTAAATAATTACCGTATATCAATCTGTTACCAATAATTTCTTGAGCTTTTGCAAGAAGAGGTACATTGTCCCATGGTCTAAGTAATTGATTTGATTCTACAACCGCTCCTATTATTTCTGATTTAATTTCAAAAACCGTAGGTAGCACAGCTCCAGGTCCTAAGTAATCTTTTTTATTTATAGTATCTACAGAATAGATAGCAGTGTTATGGGATTCTTTATATAGTATTTCAACTTCTTCAACTTCGTCAGATCCCCATGTAAGGCTTTCTACTATAAGCTTACGAACATTGTTTGTCATGCCTATATTGTACCCATCAGATGAAACATATTTAAATTCATTACCAACAAATGCTACTGGTGAAAACGGAGAATAACAAGAATACTCGTTATCTATGTATTTCCATCTATAAGCAAATCTAGGAAAAATATATTCAAACATAGGATCTTCCTCTTCTAATACTACATCCCACACTATAATTTGTTGAAGTCCGTCAGCTCCAGGAGATTTTAAAATGTTAGATGATATTGATTGAATTTGCCCAGTTATTTGATTGTTTACAATGCTTGTAATATAAATCCTTACTTGATATTCAAATATTTCATTACCATCATCTAATGTTCCTGACAATTTAATAGTGTCTTGATTTGCAACCCATACATTAGCTATTGGGTTTACTATAAAGGTAACGTAGCCGTTCCAGCTAGGTATATTACTATTTTGATAATAATTTACATTCCCTGTAGCTGGATCTATATTAGCTAAATACTGACCGTAAGTATCTAATGATTGATATATAGCTGGGTCTGCTGTATTTGGTATATATGTAAAGTTTTCATTACCAGTTGCATTGCCTGCAATTGGGTCAGGCACTAATGCAGATACGGGATCTATACCAGTACCTGGTACATCGTCGCCAAAAGGGGATGCAGCCATATTTAATGTAGGCGCTGTTAACGGTGATTTTTTAATTACCGTAATGTCCTCTTCTAAAAAGTCTGGTTGACCCGTAAGTGTATTGCTGTAAGGATAAGGCAGTCCGCCTTCTATGTATTTAGGAACTTTTGTGTGTGTGTTAAAATCTGTAGAACCAATTTTAAACTTGTTTATATTTATTTTTTTTGGCTCGGTTTGATCGTCCGTCCAAAATATAAACTTATCAAGTATATTTATACCTGTTATTAAATAATCTTTTGTAAATTTTAATATATTATTTTTGTCAACTAATATAGGGCTAATGTTGCCTGTTGATTGATCATACTCAGCTATTACACTGGCTGTATCTGAAGCGATAAACCAATAGATTTTTTCCTCCATATCATGTCGTATAGACCCTATACAAACTGGATTTGTAAGGCTGTCAATATAATTAGAAGTCCATCCTGCTGGTACACCTAATTGACCTCTAAGACTAATATTGCCTTTTACATTTTGTAAAGCTCCTACGTTGGAGCCGTCGGAGTTAGCTATGTCTAAGTTTAAAGCGTCTCTGTAATAACCATTCGGAACTAAACGTTCGTCAAGGTCTTTGTTCATTACACCTTTGGTAAAGTTGTGAATAAATTCAGCCATATGCTAGTGTTTTATTTGCTTAGACTTACCTCTCATTATTTGAGTGATCTCCTCTAGCTTTATATTTGATAATCTTAATTTAGCGTTTCTTTTAGCTGCCGCCGCTTCTCTTTTAAATCTTGCCACTAAGTACTCTTGAGTATTAGCTCTAGTTGCTAATATAGCGTGAGCCATATATTTATACATAGCTTCTTCTGCAAATTTATGTACAATCATATCTTTATCTGCACCTAAACCGTCACTTATATACTTTAATGTAACAACACGATTTACCATGTCCGAACTAAATCTTATTAGTCCTTGAAGTCTATCTATAAAAAAAACTCCATTTGATTGTGCATATTGTGGATCTAACCCATATCTACCTCCGGAAGCATGCCTAGCGCTTTCCTCTAAATTAGTAGCACTTGTAGACCCTACACCGTCGCTATTTCTTGAAAACCTTTTCCAAGTTTCACTGGATGAAGCTGATATTATTTCACCGTTTTGATCGAATGTATATTCGTAATTATCGTCTTGCACTATAGGCAAGGGGTCAGACGTTTTATCTGTTGGATAAATGATCCGTTCAACACCGCTTTCGTCTACCCAAGTAAGCTTTACATAGTTAACATAATCTTGCGGTAAAATCATATATAGTGAGGGTGGTATTTCAATTTCCTGCGATTTAAAAGAAGGCAATGTGTCAAAGTTTAATTCTTGAATTCCTCGCTGCGCATGAAATGCAACATCTGTTCTTTTTATTTTGCTGATAATTTTACCTTCACCTACGTAAGCTATAATAAAGTTATTAACTATGTCTTTTAAAGTTATAGACTGGTAGTCTCCGTAATTTTCATCTAGACTGTTCCAGACTCCATCGGGGCCTTCGTAATATTGCTCGTTAGTTAAATTTATTAAGCCCATATGTTATGATTTTTCTTGTTGAATAGTTTCCATCTCTTCTTGGTTTACAACCTGGTACATGCTAATGTCTTTAATAAGCATTCCAGCCATTTCCAATATTTTTATAACAAGCTCTGTTTCTTCAGAAGGTTGTAATTCAAAGTTAACCGAGTTGGCTGCGTCATATAAAGGTTCATTAAAAACAATTTGATAAGCCCACTGTACTGTTGCGGGTTTCTTTATATAATTAGACGAAACGTCTGCAGTTAACTGAACATCCCCATATACATTAACGCCAGACGTGTCTGAGGTGTATATAGGACGCACCTTAGAAGGCTTTGTCAGTGGAGACGAGTTTATATATAGTAATTCATTTTTATTAACTCTCTCAGCTTCTATAAGCTCTGCTGATACCGTACCAAAATTATTTGTAGTTGTGTTTGTGTATATTATAGTACCTAATCTATAAAGATCGGCTGGTAAAGCAAAAGATGTTGCACCATACACTAAAGGAGCGCTTGTTTCAAATACGCTTATTTTTTCATTTAATATATTAAGCATATCAGAATACTCTGTATCATTGCCAGGTAATCTGCTAAATTGATTAATATCATAAAAGTACTGCTCAAAAATATCTAGCTGCGCTTGATTTGCGAACAAGTTAAATTCTTGGGCTGTAACATAACCTCTTTGTTCTTTATTTAGTATACCTAAAACTCTTTGGTACACAGTATCTACGCTTACTGCCATATTGTTGTTAATTTATTGTTTATAGTAAATAGGCCACCATTAAAGCGGCCTAGCTACTATAAGGAGTGACTTAAAGTCTTTTTATTAGATGTTTGTAAATTTCCATCCCATCATCTGTTTTAAAGTAAGCTGCTAAAGCATTATATGGATGTTCATCAAAAGGAACAGTCATAAGTTTTCTTTTAGCATCACCATAAGTAAAGGTTCTTTGATCAGATGATAACTGAATAAGACCTGCTTGAGTTGCTTTAACACCAATGTTTCTAAGCTCTACATTTTCATCATGAGCCAATTGGATAAATAAATATGGATTTCTTTTTGCAAATATAATTAAATCTCTTTTTAATTCAGAACTGCTTAGTGTATCTACTTTATTACCGTATTCAACTCTAAGAATAGCCTCTGCCTCTTCAATACCTAGCTCTCTTGCTAAGGTTAAAGCATCTATTTCCATGTTAATATACTCTAATTCATCTACGGAATCTTGTATAGGATTAAACTCATAATACCAAGTGTCTTTTGCTGGGTGATATAAGGATAATAATTTTTGTAGATTTTGCTGTTCTTTTGGAACCGCTAATTCGCCATTTCTAAAAATAATCCTTCCTAATACTGCCGTTCCTGTTTGTTCTGGCACAAAAGGTGAATTTTGATTTGTAGCATACCTAATTTCTTTTTGTAAACCGGTTTTTTCATCAAACCATAATAATGGTTTAACATTTGAATGCTTTGCCGGCAATGTAAATACGATAGGTCTCTTGTCATCTTTTAAGATATATAGCCTATCTTTAATCTCCCACGTTGGTTTTGTGGGTTGAACTGGAGCAGCAACTTTTGTCACTACTTTCTCTTGAGGTGCAACCTCAACTGCTTCTGCTGTAGCTTTTTTAGCCATGATATGATATGATTAAATAATTAATAAAAGCAATAGTTACCCCCGTCTTTAAAACGAGGGTAAAAATTACCTTAGTTTTGTATTATGATCTTTTCAATAATACGAAGTTGTTAGCACCTTGAGTACATAAAGCTCTTTCAGAAAGGAAGTGTACGTTCATTTCATCATCAGCAGAAGTAAAGTTACCACCAACAGATCCTGTAATCCAAGATTTCATTTTACGATCGTCAGCTTCAGAAGCTCTGTAACGTACGTGTAAAAATGGTCTTTGAATGTTTTGACCTAATTGCTGATCGTAAACTGTAGATACTCCAGCAGGAACAATAACTCCTTGAACATCACTAACTAATCCACGAGTTGTAGAATCATTTAGGTATTTCCAATCAGTTTTGTAGAAATCATAAGATCCTCTACGGAATCCGCTAAATCCTAAGTTTAAAGCCATATCTTCAGAGTTTTCAAATACACCGTAAGACGTACCGCCAGCTCCTAAGCCGTTTTGGTAAGCTAGCATATTATCAATAGCTAAAGAAGTTGAGCGATCTAAGAAAAGCATGTTTTCCTCAATTGCACCTTGCTTATCAAGCTCAGCTAAAATAGCATCAAATTCCGCAATACCTGGGTTAGCAGCGCCAGCCACAGGAACATCTCCAAAATCTGAATCATTATAAATAAGCCCTCTGTCTTCAATAGCAGCAAATAAACCTTCAGAACCTTTAAATCCTGCAGCACCTGCTGAACCTAATATAGCTCCGTCGTCTTTAACAGCTTCAATCATAGACATTTCTAGTTGATCCTCAAAACGAATTCTTGCTTCGTGCTCAGACTTTAAATACCATAAGTATCCAGATGTACCAGCTTCAGTTGTTACTTCAACCCAACCAATTTGTGCAACATCAGAACCGTTTACACTATACTTATCTCTAAGAATAATTGGCTTGTTGTTGAATTGAGTGAATTTAGCGTCAATTGAATTACCGACATTTCCGGAACCTTTTCCGTATTCAGATCCATAAATCATTACTTTAACTCCTGTTAACGCACCGGCTCCAAGAGCAGATAAGTTTCCAGCGCCGTAAGGTGTAACTGTAATAGTAGTATCAGCAGCAGCATATACAGAATTTACTCTAGCTTTTACAACCTTGTTTCCTTTAGCAATTGTAATAGTTGCTCCAGTTGCTACTAATGCAGCTTTTTGAGTTGCAGTTTGTAATCCAGCTGTTCCTGCGGGATCATCTACAAATGTAATAGTAGTAGTTGCATTTGTATTGTCTACTGTACAATCTTCAAATGCTACGTGTAATCTTCCTTGCTCTGACCATACGATAACGTCAGAAGCCATAGGCATTTCTGCTCCTACCATACGTAAGAATCCAGCGATTGTACGGTTTCCGTAACGCTCAATTTCTTTTTCGTATACTTCGGGCAAAAATTGCTTTGTGAAGTCCATGTCTGCGATAGACAGGTAATTATCTCCAAATAATCCTTTTACAGGACGTGGAGTTAAATGGTTTAATTGGGCACCTGTGCCCGGATTTGGAAATCCCATAATTTTTGTTTTTTATTTATTAATTTTTATTTTTAGTCTCGAAGAATCTACTCCATTAACAGATTTAACTGACCAGCCATTAGAAGCGGTAACTTTTTCATGGCTCCCTCTCGGATCCATATCAACGTTCTTTGTTCTAGCCATACTATCTTTTATTGCATCAGCCTTGCCTTGCTCATAAAAGTGTTTTGCAACTGCATCTGGATTCATAGCGGTAAACAGTGATTTGTGATAACCCTTAGCATTTGACATTTCATTATCTTCGTTTAAGAACTTCTTAACAAAATTATTGATGTCGCTTTGAGCATTCTTAACCCCCTCTGCATCTTTTACATTAAACCTATACTTTTTATCTCCAACTGAATAATCAAAACCTTTGAAATCTTTGTTGAAAACCGTATTTGTTTCATTTAAAAATGTAGAATGTTGTTTTTTTGCTACTTTAGTATTCTCTTCATTTTCTTTATTATAACGATTAAAAAAATCAATCGCTTTTTTTTGTTCAGGGGCTAAATTAGCGCCTCCTTTAATTTCTTCGTAATACTTTGACTTTACAGTATCTAAATGTTTTTTAGCTTCTGATAAAGCTTCACTACGCTGTATTTTTTTTCTACGTATCTCTCGCTCTTCGTCAATATCCTCATCATAACTAAAAGTGTCTTCCATTAAAAAATCAATATCGCCATCTTCTAAGTGAGGCTTTGTTGACTTATAATATTCTTTTAGCAATTGATCCTCGTCGAGTGAATCATAATCCGTGTTAAGCTTAACATAATCTTCTAAGCTTCCTCCCGTGTCATTCATAAACTCAACTACCTTTTGAATATTTTCAGGTAATTTTGCTCCAGAAATTTGTTGCTCTTCAATAGCTTCTTGAATATCCTCTTCAAGATCTTCAGCTGTCTCTGCAATTTCCTCATCTGTTATTTCCTGTAAAACAGGTTGTTCTTCTTCCGCTTCAACAGCTTCTTCAATTACGCTTTCGCTTTGAATAGGTTCAGCCACTTGCTCAACCTCTTCTTTTGATTTGTTTAATTCTCCTAAATTAACTTTTATTACTCCGTCGTCGTAAGACAAAGGAGATGTTTCAGTTGGTTTTACTTCTTCAACTTGCACGTCTTCAACGGCAGGTTGCACTTGTTCTTGTTCTTCTGACATGATAAAATATTATATAATTATTACTATTATTATTACCTAGGCTCAAAGGAACCTAAGTCAAATCCCCCACCTAATATATCATTCCCCGATGATTCGAAGTTTTTTGGTGGTTTGTTGTTTTGTCTTTGATCAATTAACTCGCTTTGCTGAGTACCTTGCATTTGAACTCTTTTGTCTTTTCGGTCTTCTCTTTCGGTCTCTCCTTGAGTTTGCTGAGTCGAATCCATGTTCCGCAGCTGCATATTGTATTGAAATTCCAATTGCATTAATTGCATTTTTGCTTGAACCTCTTGTTGTATCTTTTTCTCTTCCATCTGTGCTTCTAATTGCTTTAGTTGCATTTTTTGTTGAGTGATAACTTGGTTTTTTTGTATCTCTGCTTGCGCAGCTACCTGTTGTGCTTGAGCATTAGCTTGCGCTTGAGCTTCTATATTTTGCTGTTGTATTAATTGATCTTTTTCAGCTTTTTGTTTTCTTCTAATTTTCAGTACTTGATTAGCTAACTTAAGATTTCTAATTTCTCTTAAATCTATTGCATCCGATAAATCTATTAAACCTGCAGATAATGCTGTCTGAATATTGTTTTCAAGCATTTGCTTTTCCTCTTCATCCGGCATTAATTCTATAAATATACCAAAATCATAAAGATGAAGATCACCCATCTCCTCAAGAGTTGCAACATTGTGTCCTCCGATTTTTTGTATAAACGCTTCTCGTGTTGGCGAATATTCTAATATATCAGATATCCGCAAAGAAAGACATTCAGCTAGCTCCGCTGTTAAGTATAGACCAGCATTTAATATATGACGAGTGGCTGTATTAGAATTTGCTGCAGCTATTTTTTGTATACCTACTAAAGCCCTAGCGTCGGGAGCTGAGCCATCTCTAGCCTCATTTAATCCCGTTGTATCTCTTATCATTTGCAGATAATAGTTATACGTTTGAATTAAGGCTTGCATTTTATTGCCACCTGCTCCACTGGTTATTTCTTGAATAGGAACTTTACCTGGATTCATACCTCCTTCTTGAGTCATAGACCTCCCTATTACAGATCCTGTTTGAAAAAACATATTTAATGCTTCTTGCGGATTGTAATTTGTTCCATTGCCTAAATCAATTTCAGCTAAACCATCGGCATCTAAATAAACGCCATCTGGCACCATTCTAGATAAAACTTGCTGAAGCTTTAAGTGTGTTAATTGAATCATATCAGCAAAACCAGTTATGCGGCTTACTAAAGATTCAATCTTTCCTTTATACATTCTAGGAGCTACAATGCTATAGTTCATTTTAACTTTACTGTAATCACTCTTGGGACGCATCATATTTTTTGCCATTTCCCATCTTAGCAAATAGTTTGTGCCTAAAATAAGAACACCTTCATATAACACTTCTAAAGACCTTGATAACTTACCAAATTGTTCCTCAAGCATTTCTACAGGTGGATCAAATTGATCATCTCTTAATACTATTCTAGATGCTCCTGTAGCAGTTTCTTTAACTTTATAAACCTCGTTCATATAGGTTTTAAAATTAAAATACAAAACCTGAACAGTATTTACATCAGGAGTTGCAGAGTTATTTAAAGGCCTGTCATAAAAGCTAGAGCTTTGATATGACGTATTCGACACTTTTTTTAATTGCTCATCAGTTAAGTTAGGAAACTCTTTTTTTAATTCATTTATAGTAACGTCTTTAACTTCCCCTACATAATATATATCATCAAAGTAAGGTGATTCAGTATAAGAATAAACTAAATTAGCTGGATCAACATATTCTACTTTAACACCTTCTGATAATGTAAATCTATTTTTTACAGCACCTATACCTATTGTTGTTAAATCGTAGTAAAACCTTTTTTTAGTTAACTCGTAATTATTTCCGTTCAGCAACGTGTTAATAGCTTGTTCATTTGCCATTTCAACGGCTTGCTTATAACCCATCTGCATATGAACCTCTAGCTCTTCTTTTGTATCGGGTAATGTATCAGGTGCATTTTCAAACATATTTACACCAAACTCTTTTTCTACAAATTGATTAAGCTCCTTAGTATACATATCTCTAAGTACACTTTCCATATAGGCTGTTCTTTTGCTTACTCCATATGGATCTTGAGAATAAGCATTTATATCAAAAGTTCTTTCAGAAATTCCGTTAACAACAATATCTACAAATTTAGGTATAATTGGAACAGGTTTCCAGTCTAAATTTAAATAAGACAAATCTCCATTTATAGATAGCTCATCTTTGTATTTTTGTATAGGCTGCTCGCCTCTAGAGTATAGTCTTAAGTTATGAAATGTGTGTTGATTACTCTTAAATCTATTCGCACTTGAGTCTAAGTTAAACCATTCATCTTGAATAGCTTTACCGACTTTTAGTCCGTATTCTTCAGACATTTTTTCAGCATCACTAGCAACTTGACTAGGGAAAAAACTTTTTGCAACTGATCCGGCCATACTTATTTTATTATTTTTGATGTTGAACCGCTATTAGTAAACTTAGCGATATTTATATTTAATTTTTGTTTTTGCATAAGCCCTACAGGTTTATACAAGTTTTTATTGCAAGCCATAGCAGCTAATCCTGAGCTAATGGATGCATCAAATTTTGTTCTGTTGTTTATATCAAACCCAGCCCAATCATTTAAAGTGTTTACAAAATACATATCTCCATAATTTCCGTCTTCTTTTAATCCTACGTATTTGTCTATATAAGATTCTATAGCAGCGGCATGCGCTTGCTTTATATCTTCACTTGAATTAGGTATTCCCCCTATTTCTTTTTCAGCAACCGAAAGCTTGTTCCAAAGCCTGTCAGGTCTATTCATTGAATATCCTCTATAGCCTCTTCTTTTAAAATAATATAAAAGCCTAGGTTTATTATTTTCACACAATAAAGGCATTCCATAAAACACACAAGCCATTAATACATCTTCAAAAAACATCTCAGCCGTTTGAGGTCTTGCTATGTATTCTAAAAAAAACGAATTAGGAGGTGCATCCTCCATACTAAACTTTGTTAACCCATGAAGTGCTCCGTTTGATCCAGTACCTCCTACGGTCCCTGATATATCGTAACTATCACACCCAAAAGCACCTACGTGCTCATTGCCGGGATATTTATATCCGTTTTTTATAATTTGTCTATTTTGCAAGTCAGCATTTGGAACCCAGGTTATCTTAAATCGACCTTGAGGATTCGGAGTAAACAACACTCTAGAATCTTTTACGCCATTTTCCCAAGCAAAACTACCGGTGCTTACAATATTAGTATTCTTTAAATCTTCGTTATAATCTATTTGTTCGTATATTTTTGCTAAATTAAATATACTGTTTTTTGTTTCATCTCTAAAAGCATGTTCCTCAGTGCGAGGGAATTGCCTATAAAACTCGTTTAAAGCATCCTGGTCTCCTTTTAAACCGTCTGCCTCATTATCCCAATGTTCTATAATTCCGATGTCTATAGCGTCACCGTGTGGACCTTGAGTTTTTTCTTTAGGTTCGTCAAATACAGGCATTCCATATTCATCAATAAACCCCTCATAGTTCCATTCCATGGGTATAAACAAAGAATACAATCCAGAAGCCGTTTGACCGTTTCTGTTTCTTTTTGTTACATTGGAGTTAGAATAAAGCTTTTTAAAGTTTGCTCCTCCTTTATCTAAAGCGTTTGATGTTGAACCCATCATACACTTGCCAATAACCCTAGATCCTAACCTAAGAGTAGTTTTAGTTACTCTCCAGTTGTTTAATATATTATCTGGTCTTTCCCACTTTCCACTTTCGTCATGTACTAATAGTTTTAATTTTTCTCCATCATAGGAGTTGTCACCAGTATTTTTCCAGTCAATTGTTGTATCTAATCCCTCAAGAGTTTCCGTGCTTTTTCTGGCTTGGATGGATTTCCTTGTAAGCCTCGAGGCGGGGATTCTATAGGCAAGCTCGGTTTTTGGCCTGTCCATACCGTCTTGGATTGGCTTAAAGAAGAAGGGGTAGTTAACGGATATCGGGACGACCTTATCTGTGAACATCTTCTTAGCATCGGAACCAGATTTTGACAATATCCCGAATCGTGCATCACTTGATATTGTTGCAAGATTGACTGTTTCAGCCGAGGACATGAATGAAAACCCGCTTCTACGATTCTTAAGGTAGCACATTCCGTAGGCCCGTGAATCCGCTTTACAAGCTTCCCAGAATATAAAGAATAGTCTATTTGCTTCTCGAAAGTCTGGTTGCCCGACGTCAATTTTACTCCACTGCAAGTACATAAAGTGAGTACCAGTAATGTAAGTAGCCAGATTCTTATTATTGAACCAATAGCCTTCGTCTCTTCTTTTAAATTGTTCATCTATATAGGGTTCCCATTTAGTCTGAAAGCTCTCTGGATATTCCCTCCAATCAAATATACTGCTAATTGATTTAAGCTCCTTAGGATATTCCTCTGGCTTCCATTTGTTATTAATTTTACTTAATTTAGCGGGAGCTTTAGGCAATGCTATCTTAAGTCCTTGTATATCGTATATTTCTCCTATTTGACCTGTTTTACTTATTACAACAATATCGTTTTCTTTGTTGTATCCATATTGCCACTTCCTGGCTTTATTAAGCCTAGATATGGTGGTAAGCTTTACGGGCTCTATTATTTTATATAAAGTTTGCTCGTACATTATGTAGATCTTTTTTCTGCAAATCCACTAAATGATTTTTGCTTCATCTCTTCCTTAGGCTTATCGTCAAGCATATCTTGCTCGTCATTAATTCTATTAAGAATTTCAAAAGCATCAAATATAGCTAGCTTTTTAGTAGCTGCAGCGTTTTTAAGCCTATCAGCGGATATGTCGTCTCCTGAATCTACGATCTTTTCACCTGCTACTTTTATTAATTCCTCAACTGCTTTATGCCCAGCTTGGATTATATTCTTTTTCGTTTCCTTGATATTCATATTTAATTGTAATTTGATTTGTAGGAACTCTATATAATTTTTGTTTTTCTATAAAAAATTCATATTCAAAACCGGGTTTAAATCCGACTAAAGAATCTTTTTCAATGGAACCATCTGTAAATTTAACAATTCCAATTCCTTCTTTTTCAAAGTCTATCGAAAACATTTTATCTTCTTTTAAAGGTTTAATAAAGCAAAACCCTTTAATAGCTTTCCATTTTTTATTTTTATTGTAAGCGTAAATTTGATCTGGCTGAACTAAATACATATTATCTTTGTAATATGCTTTACTATTTTTCTCTATAGCCCTAACGTCATAAAATCTTCTAAATACATTGTGATGAACTATAACTTCGTCACCTACTTTAATTTCAGTACTTATAGCAAGCGGAATTGCTTTTACAATCCCTACCCTGTTAACATAAGAATGATTTTGCAATTCAGTGTTTAATATTAAATCAACACCGTTTATGTTTTTCTTAGAAGTGGTTCTATCCCCTTTTGGTTCTATTATAAAGCAAAACAAACTATTCATTAATAATCTAAATTATATTCAACAGATATTGCCATTGTTTTGTTAAAATCTTTCCAAGGTAAAACTTCTGTTCCTTTTTTTATGTAGATAGAATACTTTTCTTCCCCCTCTACTATGCTGTCTATAATATGACCTCCATACACTTCTTGTTTTACCGAGTAGTGCATGGCGTCATTTTTATAGTCTCTCCCGATACTAATTTTTCGTATCAGACTCATCCTGTGGTTCTCCGATTGTACCGTCGTTGATATCTATTGTGCAGTCTCCGTAAGCCTCCTTAAGGTCCGCTTGCAAATCTACTATAGATTTTTGTATTGTATCAACTGAATGAAGCACCCTATGCTTCTCTAATTCTAACTCTCCAATCTTTGCTTGATGTTGATTAAAGCTTTTTACAAGTTCTTGTAATTTAGATAATTCTTCTTCTGTAATTTTTTTTGACATTTTTAATTATATTTGATTGTTATACATAACTATATTATTACGCATTTTACTAATTGTTAATTATTTACTCCTCTTCGTCAATAGAAGGCTCATCAAGTGTAGCTTGTTGCCATGTAAAATACAAATCCTCATTTACAGGTGTAATTTGAGATTGTATATTTTCAGATATAGAAGTTTGCATTTCTTCAACATTTAGCGATCCTTCTAGCCATCCAATAACTATAGCTTCAAAAGCTTCGGTGTTTTCGTAAGGCACAAAATCGCCTCCTTCTTCGTATTGGTAGCTTTGAGTTCCAATAGATGTGTCATAATAAGTAATTCCATCAATCTCCTCAGAGCCTGAATATCTGAAATGTACTACGTAGATTACATTGCTTTTGCCCGCTTGTTCAACGTGAGCATTCATTTGTGGGATTTCCCATTTGTAAGTAATTGCCATTTTTTTTGTTTTTATTTTATTCCTTTTAATAATCCGTTTTGATAATCAAAAATTCTAGTAGAGCCTTTTGCATCTACTACTACAGTTTGCGTTCCCGTAAATCCGCTTATATAATTGCCGTAATTTTCTTCTGTTAAAAAAACCCATGGTCCTTTTTGATTACCTCCTTCTAATCTAGAATAACTAGGCGGCCCCCAAAAAGGTAATGTAATCATTTGATTGTAATAGTTAGAACC
>Ga0307488_10001242_pt1 | contig 21300 bp, 28 predicted proteins | sample SB02metaG_FD_202248 | JGI IMG/M metagenome (GOLD analysis project Ga0307488, IMG submission 202248) | Sea-ice brine microbial communities from Beaufort Sea near Barrow, Alaska, United States - SB 0.2 | ecosystem: Environmental > Aquatic > Marine > Coastal | place: USA: Alaska | collected... | reverse complement strand
ACAAGGAGTCACTGGGCCACAAGGACCACAAGGACCACAAGGAACACAAGGAACTCAAGGAGAAACCGGAGCTACTGGTGTTCAAGGACCACAAGGAGTTACTGGACCACAAGGACCACAAGGACCACAAGGACCACAAGGAGTCACTGGGCCACAAGGACCACAAGGACCACAAGGAGAAACTGGAGCCACTGGTGTTGTCCCGCCTGGTACACCTACAGGTTCTGGTGCAGCTGGTAAAATTGCTTTCTGGGATAGTACTTCAAATATTACAAGTGATACTACTCTGGTATATGATGATACAAACAATAGAGTAGGTATAGGTACAGCTACACCTGCTTTCAAGTTTGACTTATTAGATGATTATGATATGCCATCTTCAGGTGGATATCTTACCATGCATGTACTTACAAATATTACAGCTACAGGAAACTCAACAGCAGTATTTGGTGGTTTTAGACCAAACATTGAGATAAATGATAACTTTAACTATGGAACTATTGTTGGAGTGAATCCAAGAGTTGCTCATAATGGAACAGGTACAGTAACTGGAACATGGGGGGTAAACCTTGTAACTGCTAATACATCTACAGGAACTATAACAACTGCATACGGTGCAAACATGACTGCTGAAAATGAAGATGGAGGAGGTGTTATTGGAGTTGCCGTAGGAGGGAATTTTAATGTAAAAAATAGTTCATCGGGTGGAATAACTAGTGCTTATGCAGGATCATTTGAAGGTAACAACAATAAGGCAGGAGCAACTATAACTGATTTAATTGCAGGCAAGTTTAATATAACAGCTAACGCAGGAATTATTACAAATGCTTACGGTATTCGCATAGATCTTACAAGCAATGCAGGGTCAATGACTAATATGTATGGTCTTTATATTGCAGACGTTACTACAGGAACTCAGACAAATCAGGCTTACGGAATTTATCAAGAAGATACTTCTGCTAGAAACTATTTTGGTGGTAACGTAGGTATAGGAACTGCAAGTCCATCAGAAAGATTAGAAGTATTTGGAGATGGGGATGCTGTAATTTCTATTAATGATACAGATTTTCCTCAATTAAAATTTAAAGAAGGTGGCACACAAACAGCAAAAATATACACTAGTGGTCAATCAGGAGGCGAGTTAAGGTTTGATACTGCTACAACTTTAAGAATGCGTATTGATGAGGATGGTAACGTAGGTATAGGAACTGCTAACCCTGGTCATCTTCTTGATGTACAAGCTGTTACTGATCCTTCTATTAGAGTTCGGTCTTCAGGCACAGGATCTTCAGATGATGCCTTAGTTAGAATAAGAATTGGAGGAACTACTGCTAATAGCAATATTCTTTTTGGAGATTCCGCATCCGCTAATGTAGGTCAAATTGTATATTCACATGGTACTGATGCTATGCGTTTATATACAGCAGGCGCAGAAAAAATGCGTATCTCATCAACTGGTAACGTAGGTATAGGAAATACAAATCCCATAGCTAAATTATTTGTAGATGGTGGAGCATTAGGAGGTACTGCAGGAGATGAGGTAGCTTTGCTTAGTTTAAGAACTACAACTACTAACGCTGATACCTTACAATTTACATCTGAGAGATTAACTACAGGAACAAATTTTTTAAGTGCAGCACAAAGAATACAGAGAAAGATAGATACCACCTTAATGGGGTATATTCAGTTTGGAGCAAGCACAGATGATCTAATCACGTTCGGTGAGGGTAATACTGAGTATATGCGTATTGATGGGGATGGCAATGTTGGTATAGGAACTACAAGTCCTGGTGAACTGTTAGATGTTGATGGTAATATAAAAATAAAAGCGGCTTTACTTTCAAATCAAGAAAATACAGATGTAGATACAGGTACTGAAACAGTGGCTAGTGTAGCTATAGCAACATATACTGCAGCTTTCTTTGACTTCGTTGTTAAGAAAGGAACTAACGTAAGATCAGGTACAGTTTATGCCTGCCACGACGGAACAAGCGTAGAGTTTACAGAAACATCAACTAATGACTTAGGTGATACATCAGATGTTAGATTAAGCGTAGATATATCAGGAGCTAATATGAGGTTGTTGGCAATAGCGACTTCAGATGACTGGAGTGTTAAATCATTAATAAGAGCAATATAATATGGGATCATACGGAGGACCAGATATAATAACAGATGAATTAGTATTTGTATATGATGCAGGTAGTACAAGAAGCTATCCAGGCTCAGGAACTACTGTTAGTAATATAATAAGTGGTTTAACTGGAACTTTAGCTAATGGGGTAGCATTTAACAGTGCTGACGGTGGTTTTTGGGAATTTGATGGCACGGATGATTATATTCTTGCATCCAATGCGTCTTCTCCACAGTTTACAGCAAACCAAGCTTTTACTATATCTTATGTAATTAAGCTTAATACCATATCGACGGGTAGTTTTATGGCGCCTGTAATGAAAGGTAGTTTTAATAGTTCTTATGGGCATCTAATAAACAATGCTAAACTTAGAGTATATACGGACGCCGATAGTACTACTGAGTACACCTTTGACAACGTATTTACTAACGACCTTGATAAATGGGTTTTTATTACCCAGACTTATGATGGTAATATAATTTACTTATACAGAAACGGTGAATTTTTTGAACAGTCTGGGACAGGTATAAGTTTTACTGTAAATACCTCAAATTTATATCTTGGGTGTAATAACGGATCAAACTATTTTTTAAATGGAGATATGGCTAATGTAAAAATGTATAATAAAGCGTTAACCGCAGCAGAAGTAACACAAAATTTTAACGCGCAAAAATCAAGATTCGGATTATGATAACATACATTACAATAAATATGTCTGAAATAGCATTGGTTGATTTTAATCAAGTTATGGAAACATCAGAAGAAACAGTTAGGCTATCAGTTGATGGTTTACAAACAGTATTAAAGTGGGATGGGAATGAACCTGCATTTGTATCAACATTAAGTTCATACGAAGGACCTTACACACACCAAGAAATTTTAGCAATAATGGCTACTCCAGAATGGGCTGGCCCAAATCCACCAGAATAATATGGGATTTTATAGAGGACCAAATATAGTAACAGATGGATTGATATTCGCATTAGATGCAGGATCGTCAAGATGTTTTACAAGCGGTGAAACTACGGCAACAGACTTAGTGCAAGGATTTAATTGTTCTGGCGCTAATGGAACTCCAGGATCCGGTACTCCTACACCTAACACTGCTAATTTTCCAGCTTATAATTCAATAAATGGTGGTGTTTTTGATTTCAATGGGGGAAGAGGAATAAACATAGATGGAGATTTAGGTAGTTCAACAACTTCAAGTATTTCTATGTGGTTTTATAAAAACAATGGTAATACTGACTATTTTACAGATGGAAGAAACAACGGTGGAAATTGGTTTTTATCAAATTATTTAAGTTATAATATAAATTGGCACAGCAATTTAAGATATAATTTTGAGGATCCTTACAACGCTAATGCGTCTGAGTTTATCAATAAGTGGATACATATGGTTGTTACTTCAGATAGTACTGGTTCAAAATTATATATAAATGGGGTATATACAACAGCTACAACTGAAACATCTGCAGACGAAGATTTTGGTATAAATTATAGAATTGGATGCAGATATACTACTTCAGGTGAATGGGACGGATATATGGGACCAATTTACTTTTATAATAAAAAATTAACCGCAGCAGAAGTAGCTCAAAACTATAACTCACAAAAAAGCAGATTTATATAATAACTTTTTGGACAATGAAAAAAAGATAATAATATGGCAAACGAATTTAAAATAAGAAAGGGCTTAATTGTCACGGGCGCATCAGGTGGAACTGTTCTAGATATACAAGGCTCACAAGGACAACTGTTTTCAGTAACCGATGACTTAAGCGGATCTATATTTGCTGTGTCAGATATATCAGGTGTACCAATACTAGATGTTAATTCAAGCGGCAACGTAGGTATAGGAACTACAAGTCCAGCACAAGCACTACACGTAGTTGGAAACGCTAGAGTCACAGGTGCTTATTACGATTCAAATAACTCGCCAGGATTTAACGGACAACTATTGGAGTCAACTGGAACAGGTACAGATTGGGTAACTCCTGATATGCCACTATCTCCAAATTGGAACGTAGCTGGAGATAGTGGCACTAACAAAAATATAAATGCTGCAGGATCCAATCCAGGTACACTGGACATAGCTGGGGGTACAGGAATATCTACTGTTACAAGTTTTTCAGGGACGAGTATTTTAACTGTAAACCTTGACAACACTGCTGTAACAGCAGGTGGTTATAAATCAGCTGACATTACAATAGATGCACAAGGTAGAATTACTGCTGCTGCTTATGGTAGTGTAGCAATTGCAGCAGCCGCAAGCGACGAGACTACAGACTTAGCAGTAACACAACTCGCAACATTATTTAGAATGCCATACGCAATGACAATAACTGAAGTCAGGGCAAGTGTAACACAAGCACCGGTAGGGAGTACTATTATTGTGGATATAAAACAAAGCAACTCATCTATTTTTACTACAAATTTATTATCTATAGACGCTGGAGAAACTACGAGTACCACAGCCGCAACCGCACCAAATATAACTACAACTGCGCTAACTGACGATTCACAGATACTTATAGGTATAACACAAGTAGGATCTACTACACCTGGAAAAGGTTTAAAGATAACAATAATTGGAACAAGAGCATAAAATACGATAAAATATGAAAGCAGCATTAATAAGAAAATCAACACAAGAACTGATAAAAAAAGATCAGTATCCTAACTTACATATAGATCCAGTTGTAGGATTAGATACAGACCTAGAGTGGTTATTAATTGTAAATAAACCAAGACCTACTTATGACTCTACTACACATAAGTTAGTTCAGTTACCAGAACAGATAACAGATATACCTCACGAAGAGTATCCGCATCTAAATCAATATGTTATAGAATCAGTAGCGGTAGAAATGACCCCAGAAGAAATAGAGAGTTATAGCTTACCTAGCCCGTATACTATAATACAAGAGATACACAAGCAAGAAGGTATAAAACTATTTGATGAGTTTTTTGTTAAAGTAGAAACAGAACGTGCAAGCAATATTATTTCAGAAGATGAAATTGATGACTTAACAGAGTTAATGTATTCTAGTATAGAGCCTCTTTATAGAGGAGTATGGAGAATTGTTGGTACTAAATTAAATCAATTACAAGAACCAACAGATCAAACTGCATTAGTTTTATTTAATTGGATGAAAGATAGCGTAACTAATTATATAAATAGCAATTATTAAATGAATATAATTAACCCACATATATTTGCGCCACCAGGTCCAGACACTTCTTTTAAAATGGAGTTTACAACTACAGCAAGTAACACAACTGTATATCTTCCAATTGGGTCAAATGACACTAGCGGCAAACTAGTATTTGATGATGGTACATCTGATGTAATTGGTAATGCAGATGAAGCAACCCATACTTTTACAAGTGCTGGAGTTTATGTTATAAAATATTATGGAACTGCTTTTGCTTTGGAATGGGGTAGTAGTGCATCAACTGCTCAAAAACAATTCTTAACCAAGATTTTAGATTGGGGAATAACTGGAGCAACTCGTGCACTGTTTCGATATTGTAGTTCTTTAATATCTGTAGCTGCAAATTTAGAAAGCACTACCACAGAGACGCGATTCTGTTTCGGTTATTCAACTGGTAATCCAGATGTAAGTTTATTAGATACTAGTAATGTGACTAGCATGGAATCATTGTTTCGGAGTACAACTTCTGCTAATCCAGATGTTAGTTCTTGGGATGTATCTAGTGTGACAAATATGCAAGCTATGTTTACAGATGCAACTTCTGCTAATCCAGATGTAAGCAGCTGGGACACAGGTAGTCTAACCAATGCCGCCATCATGTTTTATGGTGCAACATCAGCAAATCCAGATGTAAGTAGTTGGGATACAAGTAGTGTAACCAATATAGATAGTATGTTTGCTGGTGCAACATCTGCTAATCCAGATATGAGTAGTTGGAATTTTAGTTCAGTTACTACTTACAAAGGGAGTCGTAATCCTGGGCTTTTAGCAAATTCTAATATATCTACAACAAACTATGATGGATTTTTAAACAAGTTAAATGCAGACAGGATTACGTATTCACTAACTGGTAGAGCAATAGGAGATATTCCATCTACATATACCACATCTGTAAGTGGAGCAGCAAGAACTGCGTTATTGGCTAATGGATGGACATTTACTGACGATGGTGGAGTTTAAGAATTAATAAAATATGAATAAAATAATTAGATTTTTAAAAGCATTAATTAAATATATTTTTACTGGTAGCCAAGTAGACCAAAGAGAATACGATATGAGATTAACTATATGTTCTAATTGTAAAGATAGGTGTGAAAAGAAATGTTGTATCTGTGGTTGTTATTTAAGTAAAAAAGCTCAATGGTCAACAGAAAGTTGCCCTAAAAATAAATGGTAAATATGGGGTGTGGTTGTAATAAAAAAGCAAAAAACAAAAAACCTGCTATTAAGGCAAAAGAAGTTTTAAGAAAAATGTGGCAAAAAAGCCAAGTAACACAAAAACCTTTGGTTGTGAAAGAAATAAATAAACCATAATGAGTCTAAGCAAAATCATAGGTAAAAAGAAACCATGTGTATTTAAGGATAAGCCTTCATGTATAGATGAGCTAAAAGAATTAGTAGAATCTTTAAGTGATCGCGATACTTTACTGAAGAGTGATTATAAAACAATTAAGTCTATTATTAATGATAAGGCCTTAAATAATACTCAAAAAATAGATAAAATTAAATCCTTATTAGATGGTAGCAAATAATTCACAAAATGGTTGGAACGAATATTCTAAACTAGTAATAGCAGAATTAGAAAGATTAAATGATGGTATCACAAATCTTAATGTAGAAATACAGAGCCTTAAAAGAGAGATTACTGAGATGAAGGTCAAGGAGGATTTTGCAAAAGAGTTGTGGAGATGGAAGCAAGCAGTAGACGAAGTTGCATCACCAACACAATTAGACCAAGCAGTAAAAGATGTTACAGAATTAAAAACGTTTAAGGCTCAAGCTATAACAGTATGGTTGGTAGTACAAGCACTGTTTGGTATGGCATTAGCTTTAATGAAATGGTGGAATTAAAGTAATTTAAATTATTTAGAAAAAAGATTTGAATTAACTTTCAGATCTTTTTTTAGTTTGTTATATTTAAATAAATAATAAATAATAAATAACAAATATGAAAAACAATTGGTTTAACTCAGACCCTGAAGATAGCTTTAATCCACAAGATCATAACATTGAAATGGATGAAATCGCTAAAATGTATGCTATAGCAGATATGGAAGATGAACAGAGAATATGGGCAAAGAAACAAGCTGAAAAATTCTATGGTGACTTTGATAGTCTAAGTATAGAAGATGCTACATTAGCAGTAAAGTCTTTAATTAAAAATAAAGCTGTTACTTTATTAGAAGCAAATACATTAATGGATAATATGATTCTAGTCTTCCAAGAAGATGAAGAATATGAAAAATGCCACATATGTCTACAAATAAAAACTGGTATCAATGATTGAATTTAATTCTCAGAATATAGAAGACCTTGAAGAAGAAGTGCTAAACCGAGCAACTGAAGTATCACTTGCGATCATAGAAGGCATCTGTAATGGCTTAGATCAAGGAGCTGATGTTGTAGCATTAGGTTTTATGGAAGCTCAAAATTTAGATATTAATATTAATAGGCCAGATTATTTAAATGCACTTATGTTAAATTTACATAGGGTAGAAGAGGCTGAAGAATATGAATTATGCCAAAGAGCTATTAAGTGGATTAACCACCTTAAACTAGAAGAGGAATAAGTGCGATAGAGACACTTTATCATTATCCCCTATTATTTTATAATTACTTTAAACTAACCCCTTTATAATCAATATAATAAATAAGATATGAGCGATTCAATTACAAAATATTACGAGTTAATAGAAGAAGGTAAAATAACTGAATCTACTGAATCTGCTAGCATTTCTAATCCTACAGTAAGCAAAGCCTTAATCATTAAAAGAATTAATGAAATAAAGAATATATTACTGTTTTGTGGTAGTAAAAGTGGATTGTCTAATGATGATTCCGCGTTTATGGCAGTTAGGAGTATTAATGTATTAATTGATGAAATTAACAGTGATAAATTGACTGCTAGCAATCTTTAGTAAATTGTTAATAACTTTTTTCAGTTCTAGAGAAAAAAGACTCCCAAAAATTTTTATTTCCCAACAAATTGTATTATATTTAATTATAACCAATTAAAAACGGAAACATGAATAGCACATTCTACAAACAAATCGGAGATTACAAAACATCAACAGACCCAGTACTAGGTAACCTAAGATTGGTTGTCCACTTAGCTAAAAAATACCAAGGTATGGGTTTATCATTAGAAGATCTAATCCATGAAGGTACAATCGGATTATGTCAAGCAAGGGACAAATGGAACCCTGCAAAATCAAACGGTGCAAAATTTTCAACTCATGCATCATGGTGGATCAAGGCAACAATTCGCCAAGCACTAAATAACAAAAGCCGAACCATCAGAGTACCTGCACACAAGACTCACCTTACTGAAGAAGCACCAAAGGTATCTGTATTGGATGTAACTTATCAAGGTTCTTACCAACCACATATTGAAACTGCTCATAGCGAATCTCATCTTGCGCATACTATTGCTGGTTTACTTACTAAATTAAAACCTAAACAACAAGAAATTATTAAAATGAAATTTGGTATTGATTGTCATGAAATGAAAACAATAGAGATCGCAAAAGAACTTGGATTAACTGTACAGGCAGTAAATGGAAATATTCGCAATGCATTAAAACTAATGAAAGGATAATATGATACCAAGAATAAAATTATACTCCGAAACATTATACCCTTTACTTAAGTGGTATTCTGAAAACCCAGAAGACAAAGATACTAAATATGCAATATCTAGAATAATAAGATTCTCTTCAGATAATCCTAGGCAACATGGAATACCTTATATGTATTCTTTAGGTGCTTTAGCAGAAGCTAAGAAATTGGAAATACCTGATGCTGAAGAAAGATTACAATGGGTAAGATGGAAAGAACAAAATCATAAAAGTGGACTAAGAGATATCGGTAGGCAGAATGGAACATTTCACCAAGAACATATTGTCCCAGTATCTCAAATAGCAAAAAAGCTTTATGACTTAGAAGAAATTACAGTTAAGAACATTCATAATATCTTAGTTAACAATCTTAAAATTGCGTGGATACTTAAAACAGAACAAAGAACATTAGATGCTGTGTGTAGAAGCGGCATTAGAACTCCAGAATTATTAACAACCTTAGATATTTATATTAAAGGATTTAACATTTAAAAATATGCCAGAATTAGCAGAGCTTAGATTGACCGCAGATTTTATTAATGAATCATCAGACAGACTAAGATTCGTAAATATTAAGAAAAATCCAGTACATAAAGGTAGTGAAGTAGAAACTCCATTTAAATATTTTAAACTGTCAGCAGAGAGCAGAGGAAAGGAATTAATGCTAACTATTAAAGATAGTGATTCTGATAAAAAGAAACGCCTTTTAATGACAATGGGAATGAGCGGCCATTTTGCTCATACTAACACAGGTAATGAAAAAAGGCATTCTCATTTAATGTTTTATGAAAAGGACGGTACAACATTATCATTTGTTGATGTTAGGCGATTTGGTAAATGGAAATGGGTTGATGATTGGTCTTCTAATAGAGGTCCAGATCCTACTAAAGAATACAGTGACTTTACTGATAATATTATTAATAATTTACATAAAGCCGCATTCAATCATCCTATACACACTGTACTGATGAATCAGTCATACTTTAATGGAATAGGAAATTATCTTAGGGCGGAAATACTATACCGCTTACCTTGGGTTAATCCATTTAAGTCAGCAAGAGAAATTTTAAAAGGAGAGCCTGAACTTTTTGCATTATGTAGAGATATTCCATTACAGGCATATAAGTTAGGTGGGGGCCAACTTAAAGATTGGGAAAGTCCATTTGATGATGACCCTGAACCTCTTAGAAAATTTATGAGATGTTATGGTAATCCAGAAATGTCTAAAAGAAAGGATAAAAATGGAAGAATGTTCTGGTATGATTCAAAATGGGATAATGAGGCACTATGGGATCATTATAGTGATCTCCCAAATCCTACTGCTTATATGTAAACAAAATCACACTAATGCTATATAAAAATAAATCAAATATTATATGGCAAACGTTGATAACAAGTGCAAGGATCTCATAGTAAGAGACTACTTTTCAGAAAACGGTTATGGTGATTCTAAAAATTCATTAGAAGACCTTTATTCATTACAAGCAAAAACACAATCTATGTATTTTGAGAAACAGGGGAAGAAACCCTTTTCTGAATATAACATAGGTGATGTTGTAGATTTTTTAATGGTTACTAATCATGCAATCATTGATGAATTACATGAAATGATGGATGCGGTAGGAGGTATCGAAGACGGTAAGGGTAATGCTGCGTGGAAACCTTGGAAATCTACAAACCCAGAAGTTAGGAAGCAAAAATTATCTGATTTATCTCCAGGTGATTTAAGAGAATTAAAAATGGAATGGATCGATGTAATGCATTTTGTATTTAATGCAGGTTTAGCTATCGGCGTTACACCTAATGAATTCTATAATTTTTATTTAAGCAAGAATGAAGAAAATTGGAATCGCCAAAAAAACAATTACTAAATATTACATATAAAAAATAAATATGCTTTTAGATATTACACAAGAAGATCGTCAATTATTTGTTTCTTATTTTAATTTAGACGGTAAAACTAGATTCAAAACATACGATCTTAAAACAGAAGATATGTTTAATTGGGAAGTTTGCGATGATAGTGATTCAAAGGCAGATTCAAAAATAAAAAACTGGGATGGGCGCTCAGTAAAGAGAGTAAGATCTAGGTGGTTAAATAAGTATAGAATCATTGAATATATGGATCAGCTATCTTTTTCTGATAGAGAATTAATTTTTGGATATCATTTTCCAAGAACTTATTTTGTAGATATTGAAGTTGAAGTAACTGATTCATTTCCTGAACCAAGCAAAGCACCTAACCCTGTGACGGCAATTTGTATAGTAACTCCTGAAAGGCAGTGTATTGTATTAGCAACTAAAGACTTAGACAATAAAACACAATCCAAAATACAAAAACAAATAGACGAACATTTTAAAGATATAGATGATGATTTTACATTTACCTTTAAATGTTTTAAATCTGAATATGATATGTTATCTACCTTTATGATGTCATTTGTACAAAAATTCCCAATGATGACTGGTTGGAATTATATTAAATTTGACTGGCAATATATTATTAACAGATGTAAAAAGTTAGGTATCGATATAGGTTCAGCTTCCCCTATAGGCAAAAACTTCGGGAGAGATGAATTTCCTTGTCATGTTGGTGTAATGGATTATTTAGATATTTATGCTAAGTGGGATAGGACTGTTGATATTAAAGAAGATTTTAAATTAGATACAGTAGGTGAAGCCGTTGTAGGAATTAAGAAAGTTAAATATGAAGGAACTATACAAGATATGTATGAAAAGGATTATCCTAAATACATTTTCTATAATGTAATTGATACTGCATTAGTTTATCTTATTCATCAAAAGATTAAGACGATGGATATTGCATTAACTATTGCTCATATGACGCAGATTAGTATATTTAAAGCAGCATCTCCAGTTGCAATTACTGAAGCTCTGTTAGCTAGAGAATTCTTAACAAGGAATTTAGTAATGGCAAAAGATCCTAAAGCACCACCGTCTAAGCGAGAGCAATTCGAAGGTGCCTTTGTAAAAGAACCAATAACAGGAATGCATAACGCAGTAGCTGCATTTGATTTTGCTTCTCTATATCCTTCTATTATGAGGCAGTTAAACGTATCACCTGAAAGTTTTATTAAGAAAGTAAAACCTGAGAATAGAGAAAGCGAAATAGGTAATGATAGGATTGTATCAGTAACAGGTGCAGTTTATGATACTGAAAGATCTGTTCTTAAAGATGTTCTTACTAGGCTGTATGATCAAAGAAAAGAATATAAGAAAGAATCTTTTAGGCTGCAGCAAAAAGCATATGATTTAGAACAAGAACTAAAAAAGTCTTAAATAAATAAACAACTACTAAACAAATCAACTATGCAACATTCGTTGCATATTTTGTCTAAAAACAATAAAAAATAATATGAGCAAACTCTTTACCAACCGAGTAGAATATAAACCTTTTGAATTTCCAGAATATTATCTGGATGGTTGGCTCCCACAGGCACAGGCATTTTGGTTACATACTGAAATTTCAATGCAAGGAGATTTAAAAGATTGGAACGAAAATATAAAACCTCACGAAAAAAACTTAGTAGGAAACATTCTATTAGGATTTGCTCAAACTGAATGCGCAGTGTCCGATTATTGGACAGGAATGGTTACTAAATGGTTTCCTAAACATGAGATAAGACAGATGGCAATGATGTTTGGTTCACAAGAAACTATTCATGCTGTTGCTTATAGTTATTTAAATGAAACTCTAGGACTTGAAGATTATACTGCATTTCTACATGAACCTTCAATGGCTGATAAGTTTGACTTCTTAATGTCAACTAAAGCTGAATATACTGATAAAGATTTATTAGAAAGCAAAGATGCTAGAAAAGAAGTTGCTAGGAGTCTTGCAATATTTTCTGCATTTGCTGAAGGTGTATCTCTTTATAGTTCTTTTGCTGTTCTTTATTCTTTTCAAATGAGAAATCTTTTAAAAGGAATAGGTCAACAAATGAAATGGTCTGTAAGAGATGAATCATTACATTCTAAAATGGGATGTAGGCTATTTAATCATATGTGTTCCGAAGATAAAACTTTAAGAGAAGAGGTTAAAGAATCTGTCTATGAAGCTGCAAAATTAATTGTAGGTATGGAACATAATTATATTGATAAGATATTTGAGCAAGGCGATATTGAAAATCTTAAAGCATATGATTTAAAGAATTTTATTTATAGAAGAACAAACGAAAAATTACAAGAACTAGGATTAGATCCAATATTTGAATATGATGAAAAATCTGCTGATGTATTGGATTGGTTTTATCATTTAACAGGTGGTCATACTCATACTGACTTTTTTGCAATCAGACCAACTGATTATGCTAAGGCGGGTGAAGGTGATGATTGGGATGATATTTGGTAATAATTAAAAATAAAAAGAAATGACAGCAGATCAAATAGAAAAAGAATTAGGTTGGGAACGTGGTGTTGATTATCCAGAATGGGGTCATACTGAGGTTTATCTAAATACAATATCCAAAGGGTATTGTTTAGAGGGTGAAACTCCACGAGATGCCTATTGGAGAGTATCAACAACTGTAGCTAATAGACTAAAGAAACCAGAAATGGCAGCAAAATTCTTTGACTATATATTTAAAGGTTGGTTAAATTTAGCTTCACCGGTATTATCTAATACAGGATCCGAAAGAGGATTACCTATTAGTTGCTTCGGTATAGATGTGGCAGATTCAATACAAGATATTGGTGCAAAGAATTTAGAATTAATGCTATTAGCAAAACATGGTGGCGGTGTAGGAATCGGTCATAATCAGATTAGACCAGCCGGCAGTGTTATTACTGATAATGGAACAAGTGATGGTGTAGTACCGTTTATAAAAATTAATGATTCTACTATTCTTGCAACTAATCAAGGTGCAGTAAGAAGAGGAGCTGCAAGTACTAACTTAAGTATTGAGCATGGTGACTTTTGGGAATGGTTAGAAATTAGAGAACCTAAAGGTGATATTAACAGACAATGTTTAAATACAAACCAGTGTGTTATTATTTCTGATAAGTTTATGAGGAATGTATTAGAAGGTGATGTAGAATCTAGAAAAAGATACGCAGCAGTCCAAAGAAAAAGAAGACAAACGGGCCAACCTTATATAATGTATAGAGGGAATGTTAATAAACAAAACCCAGATGCATATAAGAAAAATGGCCTTAAAGTATTTATGACTAATATATGTTCTGAGATTGTTTTGCATACTGATGAAAACCATTCTTTTGTTTGTTGTTTAAGTTCTCTTAATCTTTCAAAGTATGATGAATGGAAAAACACTAATCTTATTTATGATGCAACTTGGTTTTTAGATGGTGTACTTGAAGAATTTATACAAAAAGCTAAATATAGAAAAGGTTTTGAAAATTCAGTAAGAACTGCAGAAAAAGGTAGAGCCATTGGTTTGGGTGTACTAGGATGGCATACTTATTTACAGCAGCGAGGAATCGCTTTCGAGGGGTTAGAGGCACAATATGAAACTCGTAATATATTTTCTCAAATCAAAATAGAAAGTGAAAGGGCAAGCCGGGATCTTGCTGATGTATATGGAGAACCACTATGGTGCAGAGATACAGGATTTAGAAATACTCACTTAAGGGCAGTCGCACCAACAGTTTCTAATTCTAAATTAGCAGGCGGTATATCTGCAGGCATTGAACCTGTACCTGCAAATATATGGACCGATCAATCTGCTAAAGGGACTTTTATTAGAAAGAACAAACAATTAGAGGGTTATCTTGAGAAAATAGGGCGCAATACTAAAAAGGTATGGGATAAGATAATGGCTGATGGTGGTTCTATTCAAGATTTAAAATTCTTAGACGAATGGTGTTTCTTAAAAGGAATACTAATTAAATGTAAAGAAGTACCAGCGTTTCACGACGGGGTTCCATTTAAAGATGTGTTTAAAACCTTTAAAGAAATCAACCAATTGGAGTTAGTAAAACAAGCAGGAGTAAGACAGCAATATGTTGATCAAGCAGTAAGCTTAAATTTAGCATTCCCAAAAGAAGCTACACCTAAATGGATAAATCAAGTTCATTTAGAAGCATGGAAGCAAGGTATTAAAACTCTTTACTATATGAGAACCGAATCTGTATTAAGAGGTGATATTGCTGCAAACGCGATGACTGATGATTGTATTAGCTGTGACGGGTAATAGTGAAATAAATAATATATGAATTTAGACTATTCTAAGCTATTAAATCGCAAACCTATAATAACTGATCTTAAATTAATTAAAGATTTTATTAAAGGTAAGCGAATACTTGTAACCGGTGGTGCCGGATCTATAGGTAGTGAAATAGTAAGGCAGCTTGTTAATTTTAATGCTTCATCAGTAACTGTTTTTGATAATGCAGAAGCATCTATGTTTCATTTAGAACAAGAGATTAGCAGATCAAATCCAAATGCTCATATTAAATATGTAATAGGTGATGTTAGAGATAAGTATAGGTTAGAAGAAGTATTTGAAAGTTTTAAACCTAACATAGTATTTCACGCAGCTGCTTATAAACATGTTCCTATGATGGAGTCAAATCCAGTTGAGGCAATTAAAACTAATGTATTAGGTACAATGAATGTCTCAAATATCTCATATATGAATGAGGTAGAGAAATTCATAATGGTATCAACCGATAAGGCAGTTAATCCTACTAATATAATGGGTGCTACAAAAAGAATAGCAGAATTATATACTCAGTTTTTAGAAACAAAATCATCTACTAAATTTATAGTGACTAGATTTGGTAATGTTTTAGGATCTGAAGGCTCAGTAATTCCAACATTTATAAAACAAATTGAAAGAGGTGGTCCTGTTAGTGTTACTCATAAAGAAGTAATTAGATATTTTATGACGATACCAGAAGCATGTCAATTAGTATTACAGGGCAGCGTATTAGGTAAAGGTGGTGAAGTATTTTTATTTAATATGGGAGAACCTGTGAGTATTAATGATTTAGCTAAAAATCTTATTAAACATTTTAAGAGTAAAGCTAAAATAGAATACATAGGATTAAGACCAGGTGAAAAGCTATATGAAGAATTATTATGCGATGGCGAAAATATGGTACCAACTGAAGATAATAATATAATGAAATTAAATCATGAACAATATGATTTTAAAACTTTAATTCCTAAAATTGAAAAATTATCTAAAATACGATTAAATGATTTTTATAAAATTATACTATTAGTAAAAAGTATAGTTCCTGAATTTAAAAGAGAAAGTAAATAAATGAGTAATATGAAAAAATTTGCTATTGCAGCAACTGGTGGCTTTGCTAAAGAAGTATTAACTATATTAAATGATTTAGGTCAGATTCATTTGTTTGATGGTTTTATTGAACCAGATGAATTTTTTACAAATAAACAATCAAAAGTAAAAGTTATGGGTTTTCCTATTTTAAACTCATCACAAGTAAACCCTGAAACTCACAAGATAATAATAGGTATAGGAAACCCTTCAAGTAGAGAAAAGGTATTTAAAGAACTTGGTGATAAATTTGAATATCCTAATATAATTCACCCTTCTGCTATTATATCTAAATGGACAAAAATAGGCAAGGGTGCAGTTATATGCCCTGGTGTTATTATAACTTGTGATATTACTATCGGTGATTTTTGTCAACTTAATCTAAGTACTACTATAGGGCATGATTGCATAATAGGTGATTATTTTACAACTGCACCTGGTTGTAATATTAGTGGTAATTGTAATTTAGGTAAATACGTTTATTTTGGAACTCAATCAGCAGTAAGACAAGGAATTGCGATTTGTGATAATGCTACTATTGGTATGGGTGGTATAGTTGTAAAAAATATTGTTAAACCTGGAATTTATATAGGTAATCCTGTACAGGAATTAATAAAAAAGTAATATGAAAAAGATTTACTTATCACCACCTCACATGTCTGGTAAAGAATTAGATTATATTAAAGATGTGTTTAAAGATAATTGGATTGCTCCAATAGGTCCTCACCTTAATATGTTTGAAGAAAAGATTAAAGAATATACTGGAGCTAAGCACGCAGTGGCAGTTACTTCAGGTACTGCAGGCATTCATTTAGGGTTAACGGCTTTAGGGGTAGCAGAAGGCGACTATGTTATATGTTCATCTTTAACTTTTATAGGAACTGTGAATCCAATACTATATTGTGGAGCCGAACCTATCTTTATAGATTCAGAAGAAGGTACATGGAACATGGATCCTCTCTTATTAGAAAAAGCAATACTTAATTCAACAGCTATAGGTAAAAAACCAAAGGCTATAATACCCGTTCATATTTTCGGTATACCTTGTAATATGAATGCAATTAAAAAATTATCTGATGAATATGACATACCTATTCTAGAAGATGCAGCAGAAAGTATAGGCTCTAAATTTAATGATCAGCATACTGGAACCTTTGGGTCTATTGGTGTTTATTCCTTTAATGGAAATAAATTACTTTCTACTTCAGGTGGTGGGGTGATAATAACTGATAGTAAAGAAAAAGCTGATAGGATGAGATTTTTATCCACTCAAGCAAAAGACCCTATGCCATATTACCATCATACAGAAATAGGTTATAATTATAGAATGAGTAATGTTATCGCTGCTATTGGTGTTGGTCAGATGGAAGTAATAGAAGATAGGATTAAAAGGACCAGAGAAATAAATAAAACTTATAAAAAAGAATTAGGAAAATATTTTTATTCATTTCAAGAAGAATTACCAACAGACAGATCTAATATGTGGCTAACATGCGCAGTTTTAAATGGTGGAGATAAACCAGAAGATCTTATATCTCATTTAGAAAAGGATAATATTGAAGCAAGACGATTATGGAAGCCTATGCACGAGCAACCAGTTTTAGGTAAGTATTTAAAATATATAAATGGAAATAGTTCTTTATTATTTTTGCAAGGTATATGTTTGCCATCTGGGTCTAACATGTCCAATGCTGATTTAACAAGAGTAATAAAGTCAATAAAAAAATTTTTTAAGAAATGATAACGTTTGAAGAATACAATTTATTAGAAGCTTATATAGATAATGAAAACTTTAAAATACTTTTAGAAAAGAATTTAAGCTCTAAGATTGATAAGGATATTAAATTCGGTATTGTAATGGCTACTCATGACATGAATGCAGGCCGAGTTAATAAATCTAGAGCAAAACATATGACAACCCCAGGTGTATTAAAAGAAGCTCTTAATTCTATTAAGGCTCAAAAATATAAAAATTGGAAAGTTTATTTGACTGCTGATAAGTATGACGGTGATGAGGAGATTAAAGAAGTAATAAAGGAAGTAATTCCTGATAGTCAAATTCAATATAAAAATAGATCTACACCAGGTGAGAGAGATAATAAAAAGTGGTCAACTAAACAGATCCGTTTTACTGCAGGCGCTGGTGCATGTAATGACTCGCTAGATATGGCTAAGAAAGATGGTTGTGATTATATCGTTAGACTAGATCATGATGATAAATGGGGCCCTAATCACTTAGAGATATTAGCTAAAGCATATTCTCAATTTCCTGATTTAGGTTTTGTTTTTACTAGAAGTAAAAAGAAAGTAACTGCTAATAATACTGATAAGAAAATATTTATGCAACCTCAGCAAGATGGTGTAGAAATGAAACCTAATAATAAAGGTTATGGTGCAAATGATACTTCCCACTCAGCAGTATCATGGAGACCAAGTATAACTGGAGATCTAAGATATAGAAACCCAGACCAACAGAAAAACACATTACCTAAGTTAAAGGGTGCTCCAACTGGATCAGGTGGAATTTTACCAGGAGACTGGGATATGTTTAAAAGAGTCATGATGAGCATAAAAGACAAAGGAAAAAACTATATGTATATACCTAAAGTTACCAGCTTTTATAGAAATAGAGAAGGTAAATTTTAATGAATATATAGATTATATAATTAAATAACTAAATAATTAACTATGGAAAAATTTGAAGAAATCATTGCTTTAATTGAAGCATGTAAAGAAGATGTAGATAAGTTTTATGTAAAAGGAAATAAAGCTGCTGCTGTTAGAATTCGTAAAACTATGCAAGATGTTAAAAATCTAGCACAAGAAGTAAGGTTACACGTCCAAGAGACAAAGAATAATATGTAAGATTACGTATTTTTTTTTTGAAAGGGTCATCTTTAATTAGGTGGCCCTTTTTTTTGTTTATATAATACACTATTACACTTAAAACTTTTTTAAAAACTTCTATATAATAATAAACCAGTTAATTTATATGGAAAGGTGCTTAATATTAGATTTTGATGATACTTTAGTTTCCACTATTGATACTCATGCAAATTCATGGAAACTTGCAATAGAAAGAGTACTGAACAGGGATATACCTATCGAAACTATAATGTCAGACATTAATTATGGAATGGATGTTCTTTTAAAAAAGTATCAATTAACAGAAGCTGAAACTAAATTAGCACAAGATTATAAAAGAGAAATATTTTCAAATAATCTTCACAAGACTAAGGTAAATCAATTACTTTTATGGATTGTTAAACATTCTAACTTTGAAAAGATTATTATAGCATCAAATTCATCTAGAGAAAATGTAGATAGAATTATGTCTTATCATAATATAAGTAGTGAATTATTTAATATGATTATAACAAGGGATGATGTTTTAAATAGAAAGCCACATTCAGATATGGCAGATTTAATTTTTAAAACATATCCAAAATATAAACCTAATGATTTTCTAATGGTTGGTGATTCGGAAGTAGATTCAACATTTGCACTTAAAAACAAAATGAAATGCATACTGGTAAAGTTTTAATAGGAAACAGTGGAGATAAAGTATATCTTCAAGATAACAAAGTTATTAAAGAAGCAGGGGCCTATCCTATAAAGTTTAAGCAACAAATGGATTGGTTACAAAATTGTACTCATCCTAATTTTATAAAGATTAATCCTATATCAGAGTTTTCATTTGAAATGAAAAGATACCCTACTTGGTATGATAAAATCTGCGAGCAGCCTTTAATTAAATCAATTGATCAATTAGATGATCTCATACATATTGTAAATGATTTTGATGGATATGGTTCTGATGTAGATACTAGATCTTATTTAGATAAATTAGAAAGCAGGACTGGTTATAGATATGAAGGTGAATTAAATGCTTCTTCTAGTTGGGGTTTTGTTCATGGTGATTTAACTGTAAGTAATATCTTATATGATAAGGATTTTATTTTTATTGATCCAAGAGGTACTGAGGAACAGGATTATTACGACTATGGAAAACTAATGCAATCTTTTGTAATGAAATATGAGTCTCATATATACAATGAAAGGAATTCTAAATATCTTAAGTTCTGTAGAGAAGCAGAAAACATAATGTATGAATGGTATGATGAATATCAATTAAAATTCTTTTTAGCAGTCCACTTATTAGGAGCAGTACCTTTCTTTGAATTAAATGAAAGATATGAACTGGCTGGTATGTTCCTTAAAAAAGGCCATGAATTATTTGATGAATTAGAAATAAGATATACAAAATGAGTAGAGTAACAAAAGCAATTATATTAGCAGCAGGAAAATCAACCAGATATGGTAAGAATAAATTAGTAGATCCTATTTTAGGAAAATCTACTATTGAGTATTGTATTGAATTTTGTATTGAAAATGGGATAGAAGATTGTTATGTTACAATAAGCAAAGCAGATTTCTTTTTTAAAGGTAATGTAAAATTATCTCATCCTATTATTGAAAAACTTAATCAATATAAAAGTAAGATTAATATATTTTATGAATTTCAACAGGATAATGAATATGGTCCAGGTGCAGCAATAAAAGTTTGGTCTGGTAAATTTAATGAAGCATTCTTATGTTTATTCGGTGATAATTATTATCAAGGAAATATAGGATTAGAATATCATGATCCAAATAGTACGGTAGTTACTTATAAAGATTATGATACAAGAGCTAGGAATTTACAATTAGCTTCTATATTAGAAAATGTTGTTATAGAAAAACCACATGGAATTGTTTCAGGCAGATACTTCTGTGGTTATATGATATTTTCAAAAGAAGCATTTAATAATCTTGACAGTATTAAAATGTCAAATAGAAATGAATATGAAATTACCCATCTTATTAATTCAATGGATAATTTAAAGTTTGAGGAATTAAATATATGTTGGTATGATCTAACATATGAAAATGATAAAGAAGTAATAGAAGATTTAATTAAAACGTGTTAAATGAAAAATGTTAAAAGAGTAGGTTTCTTTAAACTTGGTAAAGCGATTAAGTTTAATGAAAATAGTTGGGGAGCAATCGGTGGAGACTGTGAACCT
>Ga0307488_10001241_pt1 | contig 21302 bp, 19 predicted proteins | sample SB02metaG_FD_202248 | JGI IMG/M metagenome (GOLD analysis project Ga0307488, IMG submission 202248) | Sea-ice brine microbial communities from Beaufort Sea near Barrow, Alaska, United States - SB 0.2 | ecosystem: Environmental > Aquatic > Marine > Coastal | place: USA: Alaska | collected... | reverse complement strand
AATAACGCTTGTCTTTACTTTTTTAGGACTATTTGTAGCGGTATTTTCTAAAAATGAATTCACGGCAGCTACTACTTTTGTGGCTTCGGCACAAGGAGGTAAAGGAGGAGGTAGTTTGGGGAGTTTGGCTTCTTTAGCCGGAATTAATCTTGGTGGAGCTGCCAGCAGTGAAGACATCTCACCAGAATTATATCCGCAAATAGTAAGTAGCATTCCCTTTCAGCTAGCGCTTTTAAATACGCCATTAACCATAGCAGGGCAAACAGAACCCGTTTCTTACAAAGCGTATTATGAAAATATCTATAACCCAGGATTATTGTCAACTATTAAAAAATACACCATAGGCTTGCCGGGTGTTTTTATTAAATTGGTGAAATCGGCTCCTGAAAAATTGGAAACAACAGCGGGTGTAAAAGAACCTCAATTGATTGCTATATCTGAAAAAGAAAATGGACTCATTAAAGGATTAGAAGGTCAAATAAGTCTAAATGTAAACGCGAAGGAAGGTTTTATTTCTATTTCAGCAACCTTGCCAGAAGCAATTGCAAGTGCAGAGTTGGCATTGAAAGCACAGCAACTACTCCAAGAGTATGCGCTACAATTTAAGACGCAGAAATCCATCGAGCAATTAACGTACATTGAAGAGCGTTATGCAGAAAAGCAAGAAGCTTTCAATACCATTCAAATTGACTTGGCGCGTTTTCAAGACCAGAATACAAGTATTAATACCGCACTAGGGAGAACAAAATTATTGCAATTACAAGGGGAGTATGACCTTGCTTTTACCGTATATTCTGAACTAGCAAAACAATTAGAAACACAGCGTTTGCAAGTTAAAAAAGACACCCCACTTTTTACTGTATTAAAGCCCGTAAGCATTCCAACAGAAAAGTCGGCACCTAAAAAAGCATTGATTGTAGTTGTGTACCTATTTTTAGGGTTTGTGTTAAGTGTAGGTTTTGTATTCGGGAGAAAGGCATTGGTAGGTTTTAAAAAAGAATGGGCTTCTAAATAACCGCGGTATGGTCCAATTGCAAAAATTAGGCACCATGGTATTATTTTAATTGCAGTAAGCAATTGGATTTTTTATGTAGTAAAAAGCAGTACTGTGGGTAGTGTCGGCGAAGCCGTGAAGAAAACGAAGGTTTTAAGGCTTTAAAAAGCATTTAAAAGGAATAAAAAAAAACAAATAAAACGGATTACCGGTGGTAGTCGAGAAAAATATAAGTTATGAAAGTAGGAATCACCTTTTCAACCTTTGATTTGTTTCATGCTGGGCATGTAAAGATGTTAGAAGAAGCAAAACGTCAGTGTGATTATCTAATTGTAGGCTTGCAGTTAGACCCTTCGATTGATCGCCCTGAGAAAAACGGACCTTCACAGTCGATTATTGAACGTTATATCCAACTTAAAAGGATCTAAGCATGTAGATGAAATTGTACCCTACGTATCGGAACAAGATTTAGAAGATATTTTACGTTCTTTTAAGCTCGATGTTAGAATCATTGGGGATGAGTATAAAGAAAAGAACTATACTGGCAGAACCTATTGCGAAGAAAAGGGAATCGAAATCTATTACAACACGAGAGATCAGAGATTCTCTTCGAGTGGACTTAGAAAGCAAGTGAAACAAGTAGAAGATAAATAAGAAATATGAATATTACAGTTGTAGGATCCGGATATGTTGGGCTCGTCTCAGGAACCTGTTTTGCAGAAATGGGAAATAGGGTTACTTGCGTAGACATAGATCCCGTCAAGATTGAAAAATTAAACCAAGGGATCATTCCAATTTTTGAACCTGGTTTAGAGATTATGGTTTTAAAGAATGTAAAGAATAAGAACTTATTTTTCACAACAGCGCTAGATAAAGCTTTACAAAATTCTGAAATTGCTTTTATTGCCGTTGGAACCCCCATGGGAGATGACGGTTCTGCAGATTTACAATATGTATTAGCAGTAGCAAAATCGATTGGTCAGTCGATGCAAAAAAGATTGATTGTAGTAGATAAGTCTACCGTACCTATTGGAACTGCTGATAAAGTAAAAGCTACCATTCAAAAAGAGTTAGATCTAAGAAATTCTGATTTACAGTTTGATGTGGTTTCGAATCCTGAATTTTTAAAAGAGGGAGCAGCGATAGCTGATTTTATGAAACCAGACAGAGTCGTTATTGGAGCAGATTCTGAGATTGCCTTTAAAAAAATGAAGGAATTATATAGTCCTTTTTTTAGATCTCATGACCGTTTTATAACGATGGACATTCGTTCTGCTGAAATGACAAAATATGCAGCCAATGCAATGCTAGCAACCAAAATATCTTTTATGAATGAAATTGCCAATATCTGTGAGAAGGTCGGGGCAGATGCCAATCAAGTACGAATTGGAATCGGTTCAGATCAGCGAATAGGCTATAGCTTTATTTATCCTGGTGCAGGCTATGGAGGTTCTTGTTTTCCAAAGGACGTAAAAGCACTCACAAAAATAGCTAAAGAAAATGGCTATACTGCGCAATTGATCACCGCAGTAGAAGAAGTAAATGATGCACAAAAATTAGTAATCGCTCAAAAAATTGTAACTCGTTTTGGGAAGGATTTAACCGGATTTACTTTTGGTATTTGGGGCTTGGCTTTTAAGCCAGGAACCGATGACATGCGTGAAGCACCATCCATATACGTAATTAAAGAATTGGTGAGTAGAGGTGCTAAAATTAAAGCATATGACCCAAAGGCGATTGATGAAGCAAAGGCCCATTATCTAAAAGGAATTCAAAATATAACCTATGTAAGTTCGAAGTATGACGTTTTAAAAGATTCAGACGCACTAGTATTACTTACGGAATGGAAAGAGTTTCGTTCGCCTGATTTTGAGGAGATGAAAATACAATTGAAAACGCCTGTTATCTTTGATGGTCGTAATCAATATAACACATTTAGTCTCGAGGAAAAAGGATTTGAATATTATCAAATAGGAAAAAAATAAATGAAAATATTAGTTACTGGCGCAGCTGGATTTATTGGGTTTCATACTTGTATAAAGTTAGTGAATCAAGGTCATGAAGTTTATGGTATTGATAGCATCAACGATTATTATGATCCTCAACTAAAGTTTGATCGTTTAAACGAATTAGGGTTTAGCCAAGCTGAATCAAAACTCTTTAAAAATGAGGTCCAAAGTGCTAAATTCAATTCTTTACGATTTTCTAGAATTGATCTAGTTGATCATGAAAGTATTGATAATTTATTTAAGCAAGAGCAGTTTGAAGTAGTTTGTAATCTAGCCGCTCAGGCAGGTGTCAGATATTCTATAGAAAATCCAAAAGCATACATAGATAGTAATATTTCTGGGTTTTTAAACATTCTTGAAGGGTGTCGAAATCATAATGTAAAGCATTTGGTGTATGCGAGTAGTTCTAGCGTATATGGAGAAAATAAAAAAGTACCTTTTGAAACAACTGATAATGTAGATCATCCAATTAGTTTATATGCAGCAACAAAAAAGAGTAACGAATTAATGGCTCATACCTATGGTCATTTATATGGATTTAAAACCACAGGATTACGTTTTTTTACCGTGTATGGCCCCTGGGGAAGACCTGATATGGCTTATTATTTATTTGCAGATGCAATCTCAAATAATAAACCTATTAAAGTATTTAATAATGGTGAAATGGAGCGAGATTTCACCTATATAGACGATATTGTCAATGGAGTTATTAAGGTTATTGAAAAAAATATAGAAGAGAGAGTTCATTATAAAATCTATAATATTGGAAATAATAAAACTGAAAGGTTACAAGATTTCATAACAACTATTGAGCAAGAGATAGGTAAGGAAGCAATCAAAGAAATGTGTCCAATGCAACCTGGAGATGTTCCTAGAACATTTGCAGATGTAGATGAATTAATCAAAGATTATCAGTATTCGCCAAGTACAGATATTAATTCTGGAATTCAAAGTTTTGTGAAATGGTTTATAAATTATAAAAAAAAGTAAAAGGTTATTTTGATTTTAAAAACATCTAAAATATATATAGCTGGTCACAGAGGAATGGTAGGTTCAGCGGTTTGGAGAGCTCTAACCTCAAAAGGCTATACGAATCTAATTGGCAAAACCAGCAAAGAATTAAATTTAACAAATCAGCAGTCTGTTTTAGATTTTTATAAAAATGAACAACCTGAAATTGTTATTGATGCTGCAGCAAAAGTTGGAGGAATTCTCGCTAATAATGATTTTCCATATCAATTTTTAATGGAGAACATGCAAATTCAGAATAATCTAATTGATGGCGCTTTTAAAGCAGGAATTGAAAAATTTATTTTTTTAGGGAGTTCTTGTATCTATCCAAAGTTTGCGCAACAACCGCTAAAAGAAGAATACCTACTAACAAATTCTTTAGAGCCTACAAATGAGTGGTATGCCATTGCAAAAATCACAGGCGTAAAAGCATGCCAAGCGGTACGCAAACAATATAATAAAGACTATGTAAGTCTAATGCCAACCAACCTGTACGGTTCTTTTGATAATTTTGATTTGCAATCCTCGCATGTATTGCCAGCGATGCTGCGAAAATTTCATGAGGCTAAAATAAATAACCACTCAGAGGTAACGCTCTGGGGAAGTGGAACTCCTATGAGAGAGTTTTTGTTTGTAGATGACATGGCAGAAGCTGTAGTTTACGCTGTAGAAAATAATTTACCAGAACATTTATATAATGTGGGTTCAGGAAAAGATATTACGATTAAAGAACTGGCAGAGACCATACAAAAGGTTACGGGACATCAAGGGAAAATTATTTGGGATGCCAGTAAGCCAGATGGTACACCAAGAAAATTAATGGATGTTTCTAAAATGAGTGAACTAGGATGGCAATATTCAACAGAGTTAGAAGAAGGAATTGAGCAGACGTATGCTTGGTTTTTGGAGAATATAGATAGGATAAAAGAAGTTAAAATGTAAAATCGATTCACGGCCATCGTCTACCGTCCATCGATTCTAGTTCAACGATAAACGAATATCGTGCATCGAACATCGAACAACAAAAATGGAATGTAAACTACAAGTTTGGAAGTTAGCGCATCAATTAACTCTTGATGTATACCGAGTTTCAAAAGACTTTCTTTCTTTAGAAAAATATGGGTTAACCAATCAAGTAAGAAGAAGCGCTAGTAGTGTTCCAACAAATATAATAGAAGGACAAGGGAGGCAGTATAAAAAAGAGTTTATACAATTTTTATATATTGCAAAAGGTTCTTTGGAAGAAGCAAATTATCAATTGTTTTTAGCAAAGGATTTAGAATATATTTCTAATGAAGAAAATGTGAAATTATTTGAATTATGTACAAGAATTAAAATGATGTTGTATAAATTGATGAAATCACTAAAGTAAAAAAAGTGATTATCGTCCATCGTTTGTCGTAAATCGTTTATCGATCAACGCGCAACGAACAACGAACAACGAACAACGAACAACGAACAACGAACAACGAACAACGAACAACGAACTATGAAAGTAGCATTAATTACTGGAATTACAGGACAGGATGGATCTTATTTAGCAGAACTATTGTTAGAAAAAGGCTATGAGGTGCATGGAATCAAAAGAAGAGCCTCTTCATTAAACACAGACCGGATTGATCATTTATATCAAGACCCTCACCATCCTAATCAACGATTAAAATTGCATTATGGAGATTTAACAGATGCAATGAATCTCACCAGAATTATAGAAGAATGTCAGCCAGATGAAATCTACAATCTAGGAGCGATGTCTCATGTTGCGGTTTCTTTTGATACCCCTGAATATGTTGGAAATGTAGATGGTTTAGGTACTTTACGTATTTTAGAGGCGGTTCGTTTACTCGGCTTAGAAAAGAAAACGAGAATCTACCAAGCGTCTACCTCAGAATTGTATGGAGGGATGCCAGAGAATAAAAATGATAAAGGGTTTTATGATGAAAATTCACCTTTTCATCCAAGATCTCCTTATGGTGTTGCAAAAATATATGGTTTTTGGATTACCAAGAACTATAGAGAGGCCTATAATATGTTTGCGTGTAACGGTATTTTGTTTAACCACGAAAGTCCTCGAAGAGGAGAGACGTTTGTAACGCGTAAAATTACACGAGCGACCGCTAGAATTGCTTTAGGATTACAAGATAAAATGTTTTTAGGGAATTTAGAAGCCAAACGCGATTGGGGCCATGCGAAGGACTATGTTCGTATGATGTGGATGATTCTACAGGCAGAAGAACCTGAAGATTGGGTAATAGCAACAGGAAAAACAACTACGGTAAGAGAATTTGTAAGTATGGCATTTAAAGAATTAGGTATAGCCTTAAATTTTACGGGAGTAGGAGTCCATGAAAAAGCATCTGTTATAAAATGTACCAACCCTTTGTTTCAAATAGAAATAGGAAAAGAGGTCTTGTTTATAGATCCTAAATACTTTAGACCTACTGAGGTAGATTTATTAATTGGAGATCCGACTAAGGCAAAAGAAAAATTAGGATGGGTGCCAGAAAATGATTTGGCGTCGTTGGTAAAAGACATGATGCAATCGGATGTTACATTGATGAAAAAAGATCAATACTTGAAGGCAGGAGGTTATAAGGATTCAAATTACGTTGATTAAAAGTTGAAAATATTTGCCTAGGGGCTGGTTATTTAGGTGGACCAACAATGTCTGTTATAGCTTTAAAATGTCCCGAAATAAAAGTTGTTTAACTGGTACAATGTATAAATAGAATTTAAATAATTAGATGATAACAAAACTCAAACAAATACAAAACCATGAAGGTTTTATGAAGTACTTAAAAAATACTTCATGGCTTTTTGGAGGAAGAATACTACGTATAATATTAGGATTATTTGTAGGTATTTGGTTGGCTAGATACTTAGGACCTGAACAGTTTGGGAATTTTTCTTATGTACTTTCTTTTGTGGGGCTTTTTACTGCTTTTGCAACTCTAGGGCTTGATGGTATTGTCATTCGGGAACTTGTAAAAGATGAAAGTCGAAGAGATGAGTTAATAGGTACGACTTTTTGGATGAAGCTTATGGGCTCTTTTGGAGTGCTTGCTATATTGGGGATAGCTGTTAACTTTACTTCAAATGATACATATACAAACGCTTTAGTTTTCATCATAGCCAGCGCGACAATATTTCAAAGTTTTAATGTAGTAGATATGTATTTTCAAAGCAAAGTGTTGAGTAAGTACGTAGTATATGCAAATGTTATATCTCTTTTTCTAAGTAGTATGGTTAAAATAGCGCTCATCTTAATCGAAGCGCCACTTATGGCGTTTGCATGGGTAGTTCTTTTTGATAGTTTTGTTTTGGCAAGTGGGTTGGTATATTTCTACATTAGTTTTAGTCGTTCTCATCAAACCAACCGTAATTCTCAGCTTGTTGGAGAATCTTATACCCACTTACTAAAAACATTGAAGTTCAAAAAGAAAACAGCCATTTTACTTTTGAAAGATAGTTGGCCAATTATCATAAGCGGGATAGCTTTAATGGTACAAGCAAGAATTGATCAAGTAATGCTTCAGGAGATGGTTGGAAGTAATGAGGTTGGATACTATAGTGTTGCTCTTCGGCTGATCGAAGCTTTTGGATTTCTCCCTATGCTACTCCATCGCTCTATTTTCCCAGCCCTTGTCAATGCGAAAAAGGTATCAGAAGAGTTATACAGAGCACGTTTTTTAAATTATTATCGTTTGAGCTTTTTATTGTTTTTAGTAACCGCAATACCAATTTTATTATTTTCCGAAGAGATTATAGTTTTACTTTTTGGTGTCGCTTATCAGCCTGCCAGTATTTTGTTGGCTTTAATGGCTATTAGATTATTTTTCACCAACACAGGCGTAGCAAGAGGATCTTTTATTAATATTGAAAATCTTTTCAAATTTGCAATGATTACGATGATTTTTGGCGCTGTCGTAAATGTGGTTTTAAATTATTACTTAATTCCATTATATCAAGGACGAGGTGCTATTGTTGCGACAATAGTTTCCTTTACTGTAACTGGGTTTTTGATTGATTTTTTATACATTAAGACTAGAAAAAATGTAACATTGCAATTATATGGGATACTTACTTTTTACAAAATAAATATAGGAAATAAATATGAGAGATAATTTAGAGCAAAATCAATTATTGAGAAATATTTCTCAATAAAAACAATCAAAACGGGTTCTTAAATGGAGTTAAAATTTCAGTAATTGCCTTTTTAATAAATAAAATAATATGTACACACAAATTTCATTTATAAAAAGAAAACTAAGAGGATTTTCATTAAGAATTTTCAATAAAATAGAGAATAATGGAAATACATGTTTTGAGCAAAACGGTGAAAAAGTTTTTATTGATAATTTATTTAATACGTTTAAAGATGCTGGGGAGAGGATGATAGTATTTGATATTGGCGCGAATATTGGGGAATATTAAAGAATATAATGATATGATTAAAGATAAAGATTTAAAATCAAATGTTGACGTTAGCTTACATGTTTTTGAACCTACTATGAGTTGTTTTAACACTATTTTTAAAAAGTTTGATAATAAAAATAATATTATTTTAAATAATTTTGGAGCTTCCGATAGTGATTGCAGCGCTCCTATATATTACGATAAAGAACAAAGTGGGTTAGCTTCTATATACCAAAGGAATTTAGATACTTATAATTTGGAATTAAATAAAAGTGAAGAGATTAAATTAAGAAGATTAGACGGATATATTGAAGAGAAAAATATAAGTCATATCGATTTTGTAAAAATTGATATCGAGGGTCATGAAATGAAAGCATTTGAAGGATTTGGGAAATATTTGAATGCTGACTTTATAAGTTATATCCAATTTGAATATGGCGGTGCAAATCTTGATTCTCATTCAAGTTTAATGGAAATATATAAAATGCTTACTAATAATGCCTTTAAATTTTCAAAAGTTATGCCAAATGGTTTAGAATTAAGAGAATATTCTCCATTTATGGAGAATATCAATTATTCCAATTATGTTTCAATTTCTAAAAAAGTAGTTAAAAATTGATAGTTTTTCTAGCAGAAGGTAGACTTGGCAATCAAATCTTTCAATATTCATTTTTAAAGACTATTCAAAAAAACAAAGAAAAGATAGTAGTGTCTGGATTTGAGGATTTAAAAGAAGTGTTTGAAATAGATGGTTTAGTATTTTTAAATAAAAAAAATAGATGGGTTAGAGGTTTTTTGTTTAGAATTTGTAAACCAATATTTTGTTTTCTTGCAGATAAGAGCATCATTTCTTCTATTTCTGTAAATCATGAAAAAGTTTTAGAAAAATATAGAAGAGAAGCTACAACATTCACTAGAAGTAAAGGATTTCTTAGTTTCATTAATTTTGTTAAGTTGGGCTTTTTTCAGAGTGAAAATTTTTTTGATGAAAATGTCACAAAACAGTTAAAGATAAAAAATAAATATTTGGAAGAAGCAGATGAATTTTTAAACGCCATTCCTGAATATTCAAATAAGATTTTTATTCACATAAGAAGAGGTGATTATAAAGATCATACTATATATGGTGAAGGCACACTATTACCGATGAGTTATTTTAACGAACAAATAGATTGGTTTATACAAAATAGAGAACACCCTTTTTTTATATTTTTAAGTGATGAACCAGAATTTATAGAAAAAGAATTTGAATATATAGAGAATAAAACAATATCGATAGATAATAGTTTTGGAACCGATTTAGCAATCATGTCAAAATGTAATAGTGCAATATTAAGTCCTAGTAGCTTTGGCTGGTGGGGAAGTTATTTAATGCAATATAGAGATACTGTATTTGCCCCTAAACATTGGCTAGGGTTTAGGAGTGGAGTGGATTATCATAGTTATCCTATTAATAAATTTATAAAAGAAGTAAATATAAAATGAATCTATCTCCAATAGTCTTATTTACATACAACCGTCCGTGGCACACAAAACAGACAGTAGAAGCATTACAAAAAAATGAGTTAGCAAGTGAAAGTGAACTTTTCATATACTGTGACAATGCAAAAAATGATGATGGACGAAAAAGCGTAGATGAAGTTCGGAAATATGCAGATAGTATAGATGGCTTTAAAAAAATAACAATAATTAAAAGAGAAAAGAACTGGGGTCTTGCAAATTCTATCATTGATGGAGTTACGAAAATTGTAAATGAATATGGTAAAATTATCGTATTAGAAGACGATCTTATAACAAGCCCTTATTTTTTGAAGTTTATGAACGAGGCTTTGGAGTTCTATAAGGATGAAGAAAAAGTTTGGCATGTAAGTGGATCGAACTATCCTATAAAAACTGATGGCCTAGAGGATGTTTTTTTATGGCGTCTTATGAATTGCTGGGGATGGGCTACTTGGGCAGATAGATGGAAATATTATGAAAAAGATATTGATAAAACTATAAAAGATTTTTCAAAAAAAGACATTAAAAAATTTAACGTTGATGGTAATGAAGATTTCTTTAGGCAAGTTATGGCAAATTATGAAAAAAAAATAAATACTTGGGCAATTTTTTGGTATGCAACTATTTTTAAACAGGATGGGCTTTGTTTAAATCCTTCTCAAACTTTTGTAGAAAATATAGGAAATGATGATAGCGGAACCCATTGTGGAAAAACGGATATATTTAAAAGTAAGTTATCTTCTTTAAATAATATACGATTTACTAATAAAATATTAGAAAACACAATAGCATTAGTGTATATAAAGAATTTTTACAATGAAAATAAAAAGTCTATTTTTGAGAGGTTAATTAATAAATTATCGAGAAAATTTTTAAAGAGGAATATAATAAAATGAAATTATTAAATATTGCATGTGGCGGCAGATACCATAAAGATTGGACTAATATTGATTTTCATTCAGATTCAAATTTAGTAAAACAAGTTAATGTACTAGGTGGATTACCATTTGAAGATGAATCATTTGATGGTGTTTATAATAGTCATTTTTTAGAGCATTTAAGTGTAGATCAGGCAAGATTTGTAATTATTGAAGCAAAAAGGGTATTGACCACAAATGGTATACTTAGAATTGTTGTTCCAGACCTAGAGGGCATTTGTAGAGAATATTTAAATATTTTAGAACTAGTTTTAAGTAACCAAGACTCAAATGATAAATATGATTGGATTACAGTAGAACTACTAGACCAGCTAGTAAGAGTAAATAGTGGTGGAGAAATGCTGCGTATTTTTGACAAGGTTTCAAATGATAAAAATATTGGATTATCTGAATATATTTTACACCGAACGGGAGATGAATTATTAAATTCAAATCAAGTAAAATCAACAAGTAAAATTACAGTTAATAAGATAAAGAATAAGTTATTATATTTATATCTTCGTTTTATTCGTTTGTTAATTCCGAAAAATTTAAGGGATTTTATATTCATAAATACTCATGTTGGAGAAAGACATCAATGGATGTATGATAGATATTCAATGACTAAAATACTTCAAGATATTGGTTTTAATCATATCTCAATAAAATCTTATAACACCAGTGATATTGATGGTTTTAATGATTATATTCTGGATATTAAAAAAAATGGCACACCGTATAAGGGAGTACAATCTTTATATATAGAAGCAAGAAAATGAAAATCCTAATAGTAAACACATCAGACATAAATGGTGGAGCAGCAAGGGCAGCATATAGGCTACATAAAGCATTATTAGCTCAAAATATAGATAGTCAGATGTTAGTGCAAAGTAAAAGTAGTGATGATTTTACCGTCTTAACTGAAACTTCAAAACTACGAAAAAACCTAAATAAACTTCGTCCCACATTAGATAGTATTCCTGTCCGATTTTATAAAGAACGAACCAAAACCCTTTTTAGTCCATCATGTTTACCCTTTACCGATGTAGTTGGTAAAATAAACGAATTAAACCCCGATATCGTCCATCTGCACTGGATATGCAGCGGGATGATGCTTATAGAGGATATTGCACGAATCAAAGCACCAATTGTTTGGTCGCTTCATGATAATTGGGCATTTACAGGTGGATGCCATATTATGTGGGAATGTGAAAAATATAAAGAAAATTGTGGCAATTGCCCAAGATTAGGCGCTGAAAAAGAAAATGATCTAAGTAGAAAAGTATTTAATAGAAAACAGAAAACTTTTTCAAAAATAGATAATTTGACTATTGTGGGCTTGAGTAGTTGGCTTAATAAATGTTCAAAAAAGAGTGCTCTTTTAAAAGATAAAAAACATATAAATCTGCCAAATCCAATAGATACAAAAACTTATAAACCATTCGATAAAGAGAAAGCAAGAGAACTGTGGAGCTTACCAAAAGATAAGAAGTTCGTGCTTTTTGGCGCAAATAGTGCAACAAGCGATATTAACAAAGGCTTTAAAGAACTTAGTGAGGCACTTCACAAGCTTACATTTAAAGATGTAGAGTTTGTGGTATTTGGAAGTAGTGAGCCAAAAGAGCCTCAAAATTTTGGATTTAAAACACATTATTTAGGTAGCTTGCATGATGATGTGAGTTTAGTTACTTTGTATAGTGCCGTTGATGTAATGATCGTTCCTAGTTTACAAGAAGCTTTTGGACAGACAGCGTCAGAAGCTATGGCATGTGGAACACCAACAGTTGCATTTGGACATACTGGGTTATTAGATATTATTGATCATAAAAAAAATGGATATTTGGCTATACCTTTTGACACCACAGATTTGGCAAATGGTATTGAATGGGTTTTGAATAATGAAAACTATGATGAACTTGGTGAAAATGCTAGAGAAAAAGTTTTGAGAGAGTTTGATAGCGTTGTGGTGGCTAGAAAATATATTGAGTTGTACAATGAAGTGTTAGTGAAAAAATGAAATTTTATTAATTATTAGATGTTTTAATTGAAGTAGAATAAGAGTTTGTTTGATGTCAATAATTTTACTAATCATAAATTTAATTCATGACTATATTTTTAAGGTTAAAATTGTCAGTAATAAGAGTTGTATATAATGATTTTAAGCACATTGAAGGGATACTATCTTAAATGTGTTAAAGTTTAAAAGGAAATAATAATAGTATAGAATATATTATTACTGACTAAGGTTCAGCCTACTGAATACTTTATACAAGTAAAAAATGTAAAGATAAGGTTTTGTCTTAATGATTTTAAAAAATTTGGAGTACGTAATAATTTACTTATATTTTTGCTTGTGGCTAAAAATTATAGTTTAGTCCCTGTTTCTGCTCAAACTAATGCCTTTTTTAGGTCTTATGATCGTTGTTTTATCAATTGCTATCGACTTAATTATTTACTACAATAATTCAAAACATTATTTTATAAAGCAATATTATCAAAATTTAAAACTGTAATACGGATTTTATCTAAAAAGAAAAAAAAATGTTCATTATTTAAATAATGATTTTGCTTTTACTCGCTTCAGTAATGATATAACAAAAAATATTTCTGAGGGTTATACTGTTACTTTTGTAGCATTACAAATTGCTTTCTACCTTGGTTTTAAAAATGTAATTTTAATTGGGGTTGATCACAATTTTACACAGAAAGGCAATCCAAATGAAATTCAATCACTTAATGATGACGATGTAAATCATTTTTCTAAAGATTATTTTAAAGGAAATCAATGGCAGTTAGCTGATTTGTTTAACAGTGAGTTATCTTATAGTATAGCTAAATTCTACTTTGAAAAACATAATAGGTCTATATTAAATGCCGGTGTAAATTCTAAATTAGATATTTTTCCAAAAGTCGACTATGTGTCAACAATAAAAAATAATGAATTTTAAGTTAGAGATATTTTTATTTAGATTATCCTTTATGTTTATGGTATATGATTCATTTCCACTACCTGTAAATTTTGTTTATAGGCCGTTACCTATTTATTTCGTTAACTATTTGGGCACTTTTCAGATTTAAATTTTTATTGGACTAAAAGAAAATTTACGACCCTAAGAAAATATTTTATACTTTTTTATCTGTTTTAGTAATATCTATTTATTAGAGTGTAATTAATTTTGAAAACACTAGAATTAGTTAAGTTCTTGCTTAAATTAATCATATTACCCATGATGTATTTATTCATGGCTTTGAACTTTCACTAGATAAAAAAGCATTAAATCATTCAATTATATTTTCTGATATTCCCGTACATAGAGAACAAATCAGTTTTAATTGACTATTTTTAATCCCTTAAGTAAGTTAAAATGATTTGAAAAATTAATTAAAAAAGTCTAAAAACAATAATTTAATTAACCATGATTTTAACATTAAAAAGAATCAACTAGAATTCGGGAAAACTATAATTTAAATTTTATAAGTTATTTGTTCATTAAATAATTTTTCACTAAAATTTACTATAGAAAAAAGCAATATGCTCCCCTTAAATTACAATTATTCCTATTAGTTTTAAATGTGAGAAAATAATCAGGGAAACAATAGAAGCGGAAATAATGTTAAAATTATACAGATTTTTTAATTTTTGACTCAGATATGCTTGCCTTAGATTATAAGTTAAGAGCTTAGATAATATGCCAGTAATGCAATTCCAAAATCTATTATTATTATTATTATTATTATTATTATTATTGATGTGTTTATAAGTAAGTGTATTTTTAGTAAAGAAGTTACTGTAAGAGATCGAAGTATAATAGCTTCAAGTAGTATAATAATAAAGGCAATATATTGTGATAAAGTTTAGGAAAGTAGCCTGTAAAAAATCATAAAAAAAATCATAAAAAAAAGTTCATAATTAAATGAAGAAAATAGTTGTTTTTTTAACACAAACATCAGGACATCACCTAGAGTACCTTAACCATATTTTTAATGAGGTCTGTAATTTTACAAGCAATCAATATATATTCATTTTACCCGAATCTTTCCATCAAAAAAAAGATAAATTTATTTGGAAAGAAAACACAAATTCTAGCTTTATTTTTTTTAGAGATAAAGAGATTTGTGAGTTTTCAACAAATAAAATTATCAGATCTTTCCAATACAATCAATTTTTAAAAAATAAGATTAAGTATATTGATACAAAAGATATTTTCTTGATCGAGCTTATGAAGTTTTTACCATTTCCCCCTTTTTTCTTCTCTAAAAGGTATAATATTTCTGGTATTATTTATCATATTTATTTATATAAGTGGAAACAGTTATCTTCAATAAATAAAATACGAGATGTTTTTAAGTTTTTAATTTTTACAAAACTCAGTTGTTTTAAATCCATTTATGTCTTAAATGACAAATTTGCTTCTAAGTATTTTAATAAAATTTATAAAACTGAAAAATTTAAATATTTATGCGATCCGGTTATGCCTATAGCAACAAATATAGACGTTAATTATAAAGAGAAATTAAATATTCCTAAGGAAAAAAAAGTAATACTACATTTCGGTTCGCTTACAGAAACTAAAGGAACCATTGATATTCTAAACTTTATTGATCAAGCCAGTAGCGTACAGTTAGATCCTTATTTTTTTATATTTGCAGGTGTAGTTAAGAAAGATATAAAAGAAGAGTTTTATAGAATAATAAAAAAAACACAAAATAAAGTTGGTATAATAACACAGGATGAGTTTTTAAATTCTAGTTCAATTTGCAATTTGTTTAAAATAACAGATGTAGTATTTTGCCCATATAAGCGTATATATCAAAGTAGTGGTGTTATAGGGTATTGTGCCAATTTTAAAAAACCTGCTTTAGTTCCTAAACATGGTTTTTTAGGTAAGATAGTTAAACACTATAATTTAGGATCTACATTTTCAGTAAATAGTACAGAAGATATACTAAATGGTTTCGAAAAAGCTATTCAGTTAAAAGTAAAGGATACGTATTTAAAAAATCATCAAATTTCTTTTTTTTGCAAAACAATAATGTACTCTTTATAATGAAAACACATTTTATAAATAAACTTCAGGGTTTTTTATTAGCTGTAATAATTAATGCTAATGTTTTTTCGGCTTTAAGGTTTCCTTTTAATGAGTTTTATGCATTATTTTCAAGTTTATTAGTAATTATTATTGGTATTACACTAATTTATAATTCAGTTATTTTTAATAAAAAAAAATCAATAGTATTATTTTTCTTGTTTTTTTTGATTGTCACTATTTCTCTTCTGCAAGCTCATTCATTTTACAATATTAATATCTACTGTAAATACATTATAATTATTCTTTTGTGTTTAGTAAGTTACTTTCAGAATATTGATTCCATTGTTTTTTTTTTAAAAACAACAGTATTTATGAATATTATATTAGCATTTGTAAGTTTTTTAAATATCAATTTTATTGTATCTAACTTAGCTGTTAATTATCTTAATTGTACATACTCTCTTGGTATTTCATATTTAATTATTCTCGTTTCAATTTTTTATAAATTTAATTATAAAAAATTATTTATTTTATTACTTCTTTTTACGGCGATGTTTAAATACCCAAGCAGGGGTACAATAATATTTACCCTATTTCTTAGTTTTGTTCTCTTATACAAAAATAGACCCAAAAAATCTAAAACAATAAAATTTTTATTTTTAGGTTTAATTATATTCTTTGTGTGTTTAATTTCATGGACTATTAATTTTTTCTTAAAAGATTCATATTTGATTTTTAGGTTTATTAATCTATTTACTGATATTGGGGAAGAACCAAGAATAGCTCTATATAGCAAGGCTTTTACTGCTATTAGACAAAATTTTTTATTCGGAGTAGGGATTGGGAATTCAGGTCCTGCTCTTGGATATTCTCTTGGTGCATACCCACATAATATTTTTTTAGAAGCTTTTTTAGAATTTGGACTTTTTGGGCTTTTAATATTTGTTTTAATTTTAGTTAAATACATTAAAATACTAATTAAAGCTTCCTCATTAAATAATTTAGGTTTAATACTCTTTTATGTATTTATTTATTGTTTTTTAATTTTCCAAAAATCTTTTTCTTTAATTTATTCACAATATTTACTTATTCCATTATTTTTATCTGCAGCTTTAAATAGAGTAGATTTACTAAAAAACAGAATTCAATGAAAATTTCAGTAATTATCCCAACACATAATAGAGTTGACTTATTAGAAAGAGCCATAAAAAGTGTGTTAAATCAAACTTTAGAGGACATAGAAATAATTGTGGTTGATGATGCTTCGTCAATTTCAACTAAAAATTTCATTAATTCATTTAATGGTTCAATAATCTATCACAGATTTGAAACAAATCAAGGTGCCAATGTGTGCAGAAATAAAGGAGTATCTCTTTCAAGTTTTAGTTTTATTGCCTTTTTAGATGATGATGACACTTGGGAAGTTAACAAATTAGAAAAACAGTTTAATTTAATGAATTCAAGAAATATTGATTTATGTTATACTGGAAAAAACATCATTTATATGGATGAAAATTTAAGAATTGAGAAGCAGAGATATTCTTTTGCAAATCCAAAAAATAATAACTTATCCAATTCAATTATGAAATCTAATTTTATAGGCACTACTTCATCAATTATGTTAAGAAAATCTAAATTTTTAGAAATTGGTGGCTTTGATATAGTTATGCCTTCATTGCAAGATTATGAATTTTATATTCGATTTATATCGTGTAATTTCTCAGTTGAGGGAATTAATGAACCTTTAGTCAATTACTACATATACAAAGGAGAAGCTGCTATATCAAAAAGTTTGAAAAAAGGTTTGAAATCTAGTATAATATTGTTCAAAAAAAACAAAAAAGTAAGTTTATTTGTAAAACTTCTAATTTCATTGGTAAAGATGAACCTAAAAAAAATACTTTAACTGTTTTAACCTATAAAAGTATCAATTAGCTTTAAAAAAAAAGATAAAAAATTTTAAATTATCACATTATTAAAAATTTAATCATTGAAAAATTTCGGATCAATAGAAAAAAAATAGCATTTTTATTATCAAGTTTTCCTAAACTTAAAAACAAAATTAAAAAAATATATCAATTATTTAATTTTTTTTTAAATAAAAAAATATATAAATTTAAATCACCTTTCAATATTTCTGTTGTTGATAAATCGAGTCATTCAACATTTTTTGGTTATTATGACAAGTGTCCTGAAAGTCAAGATGGAAAAAAACTTATATACTTTAGAACTAATAATGAGACTTTTCGAAAACCTCAAGCCAAATATCCTATTCAAATTATTTTAAAATTATTACCGGCAAATAAAGAAATTGTTATTGATGAAACTTTTGCATATAATTGGCAACAAGGGGCTAAAATGATGTGGTTGTCTAACGAAGAATTTGTTTATAATATTTACAGTACTGAATTGAATAAATATTTATCAAAAATTTATAACATTACCTCTAAAACTTTTCAAATTCTTGATATGCCAATCTACGATTGTTTTAAAGAATCATATGCTCTTACCCTTAATTTCAATAGACTTATGAATTTAAGACCTGATTATGGTTACAGAAATTATAATGAAAAAATTGATTTTGAGAATTATAATTTAGATGGTATTTTTAAATTATCAATAAAGCAAAACACTTCTTTTTTATTAATTTCGATTAAACAATTAATTGAATACAACCCTTTACCATCGATGAATGGTGCAAAACATAAAGTAAATCATATTATGATTAGTCCTGATGGTACTAGATTTATGTTTATGCATAGATGGTTAGCTAAATCGGGAAAACGCTATGATAGATTATTAGTTTCAGATTCTAATAATGGTAATTTTAAAATAGTATCGGATGGCGAAATGGTAAGTCATTGTTGTTGGAAAGACAATAATACAATTGTAGGTTATTTAAGACACGATAATATAGATGGTTTTTATAAAATAGATTTGAATGATTGGTCCATATCTAAACTATCGAATAAATTAAATGAATTCAGTGATGGACATCCAACCTTTAATTTGGATCACATGGTTTTTGATTCTTACCCTGATCGATCCAGAATGAAAAAACTATATATTTATGATTCTTTTAATGATCAAGTTACATTAATGGGGGAGTTTTTTGAGTCTATTAAGTTTTATAACGAAAGTAGATGTGATTTACATCCAAGGTTAAATCATCAAAAAAATAAAATTTATTTTGATAGTGTTCATGAGGGAAAAAGAAAGTTATATTATTTAGATTTTAATTTATGAAAATAGCTTATTTGATGTCGGTTTACTCAGGCGACAGTGTTAAATATTTTGAAATGGCGATTGAGTCAGTTATTAAACAAAAGGTTATTGAGGCTTATGAAATAAGAATTTATTTAGGTATTGACGGTGAAATCAGTTTAGATTTTATGAACTCAATAAAAAAATATGATAAATATATTTTTAAAGTACTTAAATCAAGAAGTAATATTGGTTTAGCTGGAATTCTAAATTTAATTATTTGTAATTTAGAAAATGAAAATTTTTTATTGAGAATGGATTCCGATGATATTTGTCTCCAAAATAGAACTCAATTACAAATTGATTTTTTGATTAATAATCCAGATTGTGTTGCTGTTGGATCTTCCATGAGAGAAATTAACCAATTAAACAATATTGTTGGTTTTAAAAAGGCCTTTTCATCAAAAGAAATTAAGAGTAAAGCCTTTTTTAGAAACCCTTTTAACCATCCTACAATGGCTTTAAGAGGTGATTTTTTTAGGCTAGTTGGAATGTATAATGCTAACCTTAAGAAATCACAAGATTATGAATTGTGGTTGAGAGCATTGAGTAAGGGGTGTCAGATGGATAATATTAAAGCTCCCTTATTACTATTTAGAATAGGTGATAATTTTCACAAAAAACGCAATTCTTTTCAAAATTCAAAAAATGAATTTACCATCTCATTAAATTATATATTAAGAAAGAAAAAATATAAATATATTCCATTAATCATCTTAAAATTAATAATTAGAATATTGCCAACAAATTTTTCTAAAATAGCATACAAAATAATTCGTAAATAATATGGGAATACTAGTAATTGGAGGTTCAGGTTTTGTTGGATCATTTTTATTAAAAAGAATAGAAAATATAACAGTTCGTAATTTCGATAAAAATCCAAGTCCTTTTTTTGACAATATTACAATAAATGGAGATGTACGAAATTTAGGTGAAATAAAAATTCCTAAGGGTACTAAGAGTCTTGTTCTATTGGCAGCAGAGCACCGTGATGATGTTTCACCAACATCTCTATATTATGATGTAAATGTTCAAGGAACAAAGAATGTTCTTCAAGCTATGGACGCTGCAGGAGTGAAAAATTTAATTTTTACTAGTTCAGTTGCTATTTATGGCTTAAATAAAGAGAATCCTGATGAAAATCATGATCAAGATCCATTCAACCATTATGGTAAATCTAAATGGGAAGCTGAATTAGTAATAAAAGAGTGGTATAAAAATGATTCTACTAATAAATCAGTAACAATACTTCGTCCTACTGTTATTTTTGGAGAAAGAAATAGGGGGAATGTTTATAATCTATTAAAGCAAATTTCGTCTGGAAAATTTATCATGATCGGTAAAGGAAAAAATAAAAAATCCATGGCTTATGTTGGAAACATTGTTGCTTTTATAAATGATAGATTAGAGAAAAAAGAATTAGGCCATCATGTTTTTAATTATGCAGATAAGCCTGATTTTTCTATGGTCGAACTTACACAAACTATAGTAGAAAAAATGAAAATTAAATTACCTAGTATTAAAATACCCTATTTATTAGGAATGATGGTTGGATACGGTTTTGATTTTATATCAGTATTATCAGGAAAAAAGTTTTCTATTTCATCAGTTCGGGTTCAGAAATTTTGTGCAACAACTCAATTTGATGCTTCTAAAGTTCATAGTTCATTTAAAGCACCCTATACTCTTAAAGAAGGATTAGATAAAACTTTAGAGCATGAGTTTATAAACATTAAAGAAGATGAAGTTTTATTTTATTCAGAATAAGGTATTAAAGAGTATATTTAAAAAAATATGAGTAAAAAAAAAGGAATGATTGTATCAGGATATTTTAATCCGATACATAAAGGACATATCGAGTATTTTAACAACGCAAAAGCAATGGCGGATGAATTATTTGTAATTGTAAATAGTGACCATCAAAGACAGTTAAAAGGGTCAAAAGAATTTCAGCAAGAGTCGGAACGTGTTTTCATTGTTTCCAGCATAAAATCTGTAGATCATTGTGTATTATCTATAGACCAAGATAGAACCGTCTGTAAAACTATAGAAAAAATTGCCTTAGATTTTGGTCCAGAATATGAATTAAGCTTCGCAAATGGTGGAGATCAAAATAATAATACTATTCCAGAAAGAGCAATTTGTGATCAAATGGATATTA
>Ga0307488_10001239_pt1 | contig 21313 bp, 20 predicted proteins | sample SB02metaG_FD_202248 | JGI IMG/M metagenome (GOLD analysis project Ga0307488, IMG submission 202248) | Sea-ice brine microbial communities from Beaufort Sea near Barrow, Alaska, United States - SB 0.2 | ecosystem: Environmental > Aquatic > Marine > Coastal | place: USA: Alaska | collected... | reverse complement strand
CTTCTCCCAAGCCAATCATTTTTTGCAGCAGCAGGGCTACGCGGCCATTGATTGGCGGACTGCGCCAGAGGCCCAGCAGTCCTTATGGTAGGTTGACCCTGACGGCGCACAAGGCTTAGGCTAAATGTCGTCGATCTGAATGCAAAATGAATAAAATAATGTAAATAGTCTGCAGTCAGCGCGTGGCTGAACTAAGATTGAAAATAGATCGTGAATATCACAAGATTAAAATAGGCTTACAAAAGATTACCAACTGTTTGGCCTCTAAAGTCCGAGTCATAAAGAAACGTTACTGGCATTTTGGTAAGGGAAAAATCTGGATCCCCCAGGTTTTTGACTCGCCGATCATTCATTAGATTAACTAATCGAGAAATTTTATGTAGGGTTCGTGGCACAAACGGTGCATTTGTTTTATAGCGTCAAGGTGGTGTCACTTAAGCATGTTTAGGAGAGTCACATGGATCTATTTAAGCATTATCAACAGCGTTACGAAACCAAGCGGCATGAAGAGTTCTCGCTCGAAGAATATCTCAACCTCTGTAAAGCCGATCCCCTGACCTATGCCACGGCCCCGCAACGTATGTTGGCGGCGATCGGTGAGCCAGAGGTGATCGACACTGCCCGTGATACCCAACTCAGTCGGATTTTTTCCAACAAGGTTATTCGCCGTTACCCGGCCTTCGCCGAATTCTATGGCATGGAAGAGCCGATCGAACAGATTGTGGCCTATTTCCGCCACGCCGCCCAATCGCTCGAAGAGCGCAAACAGATCCTCTATCTGTTGGGACCGGTCGGGGGTGGTAAATCATCATTGGCCGAGCGACTCAAGGTACTGATCCAGCAAATTCCATTCTATGCCATCAAGGGTTCGCCGGTCTTTGAGTCACCCCTGGGCCTGTTCGACCCGGCGGAAGATGCCGAGGTGCTGCACGAGAAATATGGCATTCCGAATCGTTACCTGGGCCATATTATGTCGCCCTGGGCGGTTAAACGCTTACACGAGTTTGGGGGCGATATTAGCCAGTTTCGGGTGGTCAAGCTGTACCCCTCGATCACCGATCAGATCGCCGTCGCCAAGACCGAACCGGGTGATGAAAACAATCAGGATATTTCCGCCTTGGTGGGTAAGGTCGATATCCGAGCGCTTGAGGACTTCCCGCAAAACGATCCGGATGCCTATTCATTCTCCGGCGCACTGTGCAAGGCCAATCAGGGCCTGATGGAATTTGTCGAGATGTTCAAAGCACCGATCAAGGTGCTGCATCCATTGTTAACGGCGACCCAGGAAGGTAACTACAACGCCACCGAAGGCATGAGTGCGATACCCTTTAGTGGCACCATTTTGGCGCACTCGAATGAATCCGAATGGCAAAAATTCCGCAATAATCGCAACAATGAGGCCTTTCTCGATCGTGTCTATATAGTCAAAGTGCCTTACTGCCTGAGGGTGCAAGAAGAAATTAATATATATAGGAAGTTGCTGGAACACAGCTCGCTGCGCGAATCGCCCTGTGCGCCCGATACGCTGAAGATGTTGGCGCAATTTGTCGTGCTGTCGCGGGTCGCAGTGCCGGAGAATTCCAACCTGTACTCCAAGATGCGTGTCTACGATGGCGATAATCTCAAGGACACCGATCCAAAGGCCAAAACCATCCAGGAATATAAGGATGCCGCCGGCGTCAATGAGGGCATGGATGGCCTCTCGACTCGCTTTGCGTTTAAAATTCTGTCTAAGGTGTTTAACTTCGATCCGACCGAGGTGGCTGCGAACCCGGTACACCTGCTCTATGTGTTGGAAGAGCAGATTGAGCAACAGCAATTTCCGCAAGAAATTCACGATCGCTACCTGGCTCATCTGAAAGAGTTCCTAGCACCGCGTTATGTTGACTTTATTGGCAAGGAGATTCAGACGGCGTACCTGGAATCCTATTCCGAATACGGCCAGAATATTTTTGACCGTTATGTGACCTATGCCGACTTCTGGATTCAAGATCAGGAATATCGTGATCCGGAGACGGGAGAAATTCTCAATCGAGGCTCGCTCAATGATGAGTTGGAAAAAATTGAAAAGCCGGCCGGTATCTCCAATCCCAAGGATTTCCGCAATGAAATAGTCAACTTTGTGTTACGCGCCCGCGCCAATCACGAGGGTCGTAATCCAAGCTGGCAGAGTTATGAAAAACTGCGTGCCGTCATTGAGAAAAAAATGTTTTCCAACACCGAAGATCTGTTGCCGGTCATTTCCTACACGGCCAAGTCTTCTAAGGGTGATGAGAAAAAACATGCCGATTTCGTGCGTCGCATGGTCGAGCGTGGCTACACCGAGAAGCAGGTACGACTGTTAAGTGAATGGTACTTACGAGTGCGTAAATCATCTTGAATCGGATGGGTCTATGATCAACTCCTATGTTGTCGATCGTCGATTAAATGGTAAGAACAAAAGTGCGGTGAACCGCAAACGCTTCTTGGAACGCTATAAGAAGCACATCAAACGCGCGGTCAATGAGGCGGTTAACAGCCGCTCCATCACCGATATGGAACACGGTGAGTCGATATCCATTCCGGGTCAGGATATCCATGAGCCGGTGTTCGGCCATGGCGCGGGCGGTCAGCGTTCGATAGTCAATCCGGGCAACAAGGAGTTTGTCTCCGGCGATCGCATCGGCAAGCCGCAAGGCGGGGCCGGGCAGGGGGGCGCGGGGCAGGCCTCCGACAGCGGCGAGGGGATGGATGAATTTACCTTTAATATTACCCAGGAGGAATTTCTAGAATTTCTCTTTGAAGATCTGGAGCTGCCGAATCTGGTTCGTAAAGAGCTCAAGTCGATGGATGACTTTGTCTATCGGCACGCCGGCTTTACCAACACCGGGGTGCCAGCCAAGATCAATGTCGTGCGTTCGCTGAAAAATGCTCATGCCCGACGGATCGCCTTGAGTGGTAAGTCGCGCCGGCTATTGAAAAAAACCCTCAAACTGATCGCCCTTGAAGAGCACAAAGAGAACGCACTGAAGAACGCCAAGCTGCTGACTGAACTGAATCTGGAGAAGGACCGACTGCAGGCCAAGATCAGTCGTTTGCCCTTTATCGACGATTTCGACTTGCGCTATAACCTGAGCACCAAGGAGGCTGCCCCGAGCAGCGCGGCAGTGATGTTTTGTCTGATGGACGTGTCCGGTTCGATGACCCAGACCACCAAGGACATCGCCAAGAAGTTCTATCTGTTGCTCTATATGTTTTTGCGCCGTAACTACGAAAAGATCGAAGTGGTCTTTATTCGCCATCACACCAGTGCCAAGGAGGTGACCGAAGAAGAGTTTTTTTACAGTCGGGAAACCGGTGGCACCATCGTGTCATCGGCCTTACGCTTAATGCAGGACGTGATTACCGAGCGCTACCCGGCCAATGCCTGGAATATCTATGCCGCCCAGGCCTCCGATGGTGATAATTGGAATGACGATTCGCCCATTTGTCAGCGCATATTGGAAAAAGAACTGATCCCCAAGGTGCAGTATTTCTCCTATATCGAAATCACCCCGCGCGATCATCAGGCCCTGTGGCACGCCTACTCCCAGGTCAAGGCGGCGAACCCGAATAGCTTTGCGATGGAACAGATCGTCGATCAGAGCGATATCTATCCGGTGTTCCGCCACCTGTTTCAAAGGAAGGTGCTATGAGCAAACCGCAACGCCCCACCAGTGAGCCACGCCACGAGCCGATCACCACCTCCAGTGAATGGACCTTTGAGCTGGTGCGCGAGTTTGACGCCGTTATCGGTCAGGTCGCGCGCGAATACCGGCTCGATACCTATCCAAACCAGATCGAGATCATCAGTTCCGAGCAGATGATGGACGCCTATTCATCGGTCGGTATGCCAGTGGGCTATCACCATTGGTCCTATGGTAAGCAGTTCTTACAGACCCAGAGTAACTACAATCGCGGTTTTATGGGCTTGGCCTATGAGATTGTGATCAACTCCAGCCCCTGTATTGCCTATCTGATGGAAGAGAACACCATGGCGATGCAGGCCTTAGTGATCGCCCATGCCTGCTACGGCCACAATTCCTTTTTTAAGAGCAACTACCTGTTTAAAACCTGGACCGATGCCACCGCCATTGTCGATTATCTGGTCTTTGCCAAGGAATATGTTGCCCAATGCGAGAACCGCTATGGCGTTGGCACGGTTGAGGCGATACTCGATTCCTGCCATGCCCTGCAAAACTATGGCGTCGATCGCTATAAGCGGCCGTCACAGATCTCGGCCGCCGAAGAGTTGTCCCGGCAAACCGAACGTGAAGCCCATATGCAACAGCAGGTGAATCTGCTCTGGCGTACCATTCCGGTTCACCGAGACGAGGACGAAGCCAGTAGGGCGGTGCAGTTCCCAGCCGAGCCCCAGGAAAATCTGCTCTATTTCATCGAAAAAAATGCGCCCTTGTTGGAACCGTGGCAGCGCGAGCTGATTCGCATCGTGCGCAAAATTGCCCAGTATTTTTACCCGCAGCGGCAGACCCAGGTAATGAACGAGGGCTGGGCCAGTTTTTGGCATTACACCCTGATGAATACCCTATACGACCGGGGCTATGTTAATGAAGGTTTTATGTTCGAGTTTCTCAGCAGCCACGCCGCCGTGGTATACCAGCCAGCCTATGACTCGAAATATTACTCTGGTATCAACCCCTATACCCTGGGCATTAATATCTTTACCGACCTGCGCCGGATGTGCGAGGCGCCCACGGCCGAAGACTATGAGTGGTTCCCCGATGTGGCCGGTACAGATTGGCTCGATACCCTGCATTTTGCCATGGAGAACTTTAAGGACGAGAGTTTTATCCAGCAATATCTGTCGCCCAAGGTGATGCGCGACATGCGGCTGTTTTGTGTGTTTGATGATGAAGACCAACCCGAATATGAAATCCGGGCTATTCACGACGACCCTGGCTATCGCACCGTGCGCGCCGCCTTGGCCGAGCAATACAACCTGAGTTCGCGCGAGCCGGATATTCAAGTGGTGGCAGTGGACCTGCGCGGTGATCGCTCACTAACACTCAAGCATACCCGCCACAACAATATCCCCCTGAATAAGGATTGTGATGAGGTGCTTAAGCACGTCCATCGACTCTGGGGCTTTGATGTTCATCTGCAGTCCTATGCCGGGGCAGAACTGAAGGCCAGCTACCATATACCGGTTATATCGGTCGACGACCATGATCTCAGCCTGGAAAACCTGAAATACGTTTGAACCAAATAGACCGGTCACTGTCAGACTCTGACCCCAGCGGGTGCTGTGCTGGCCTCCTAGACCGGCAATGGGTATGATGTACCGCATAGTCGTTACCTCCTTTGGGGTACGTTTCCCGAGCTGGAATCGACTAACATAACTGGATCAACACCGAGTGTCTCTGTACTACGTCCGATTGGCCTGGCCAATCCGATATGGCAGTTTCACCTCGCATACAGCGACAGGGTTCTGACTGGAAACGGCAGGGCCTCCCGACTTTGGAAAGGTGAATAATGTTACAGGATACGTTTGGGCGTAGATTTTACTATCTGCGCCTGTCGGTGACCGATGTCTGCAATTTCAGTTGCAGCTATTGCCTGCCCGACGGCTATCAAGGCCGTCCGGACGAGGCATTTCTGTCGCCCGACGAATTGACCAAGGTGGCCCGTGGCTTTGCCGCGATGGGTACCCAAAAGATCCGCCTGACCGGTGGTGAACCCAGCCTGCGCAGTGACTTGCCGGAGATTATCGAGCGTATTCATGCCCTCGAGGGGATCCAGACGGTGGCGGTGACCACCAATGGCTATAAGCTGCCGCAGCGTATTAAACGCTGGGCCGCCGCCGGTTTAACGCAAATCAATGTCTCGATCGACTCACTCGACCCCGTCGAATTTCAGCACATTACCGGTCACGACCGGCTGCCGGAAATACTCGAGGGGATCACCGAGGCCAAGGCCTTGGGTTTGACGGTTAAGGTTAATTCGGTGTTGATGAAAGACGTCAACGACGATATGACCTCGGTGCTGCACTGGTTGCGGACGAACCCGGTGACCTTACGCTTTATCGAGGTGATGGAAACGTCCGACCAGGAGGTGTTTTTTCGCCAGCATCATATTAGTGGCGATACCATTAAGACGCGCTTACTGGCCGACGGCTGGCAGCCGGTGTTACGTAAGGTGGCGGATGGGCCGGCGCAGGAATTTTGGCATCCGGCCTTTGCCGGTCGTATTGGCCTGATCATGCCTTACAGCACAGATTTCTGCGCGACCTGTAATAGGCTGCGGATTTCCAGTCTGGGCAAGTTACATCTGTGTCTGTTCGCCGAGCAGGGCATCGATTTACGTCCGCTGTTGCAACCCGACGTGCCCCTGTCCGCCATGATCGAAGCGGTGACCCATCATCTGGGTGCTAAAAAGGCCGGTCACGACCTATTTAGCCATGCCAGTGGTGCCATGGCCAACTTGAGTCAGATAGGCGGCTAGCGGGTGGCGGCGATTCTATTGTTGAGTGGCGGACGCAGCCGCCGCATGGGCCAGGACAAAGCCAGCCTGGCTTGGGCCGGCCAAACCTTGCTGGCCTGGCAGCAGCAGCGTTTTGAACGCGCCGGTTTTACCGTGATCAGTGGCCTGGTCGATCGTTACGGCGGTTATGCCGGTCCACTGGCCGGCATTGATACGGCCTGTGCGACTTACCCTGGCATTCCGGCTTTTCTGGTGCTGCCGATCGACATGCCTAGGCTGAGCAGCGCGGCGGTTCAGAACCTGCTGCAGCGCGGCGCCCAGACCGGCAAACCGACCGCCTACCGCACCAGCCCGTTACCGCTTTATCTGCCGAACACTGCAATACTCGGCCGGATACTTGAACAATGGCTAGCCGATCCAAGCGGACCACGCTCGGTCTATGCCTTGGTCGAGCAACAGGGTGGTCAGTGGCTAGAGGCCGATCAATATGCCAACGAATTAACCAATATTAATACGCCCGAGCAGTGGCACCATTTTATGGCAGGAGAATCAGCCCCATGAGTCATGCAGCCAAACCCTTTGAACCGCTGGCGATTGCCGTCTTAACGGTGTCCGATACCCGTGATGCGAGCAACGACACCTCCGGCGCTCTATTGGTGGAACGGGCCCTAACGGCCGGTCATAGCATTAGTGAACAGCGGATTGAAAAGGACGATATCTTTCAAATTCGCTATCAGGTCTCGAAATGGATCGCCTCGCGCGACACCCAGGTGGTGATCATCACCGGTGGCACCGGCTTTACCGGGCGCGACTCGACGCCGGAGGCCGTGTCGGTGTTGTTAGAAAAGCAGGTCGATGGCTTTGGCGAGTTGTTTCGTCAGCTGTCCTATCAGGATATCGGCACCTCGACCGTGCAGAGTCGCGCCTTGGCCGGGTTGGCCAATGGTACGCTGGTGGTCTGCCTGCCCGGTTCGACCGGCGCTTGCCGTACCGGTTGGGATGGTATCTTGGCCAGCCAGCTCGATGCCAGCCACAAACCCTGTAACTTTGTTATGCATTTAAAACAGACCGACACCAGCCTATGTGAGACGCGGACATGAGTGAATTCAGCCATATCAACGCCGCCGGTGAGGCCAATATGGTCGATGTCTCTAGCAAATCGGTCAGCCTGCGTGAGGCGCGCGCCGAGGTCTATGTGCTGCTTAATGCGCAAGCCATCGGCCTAATACAGCGCGGCGATCATCATAAGGGGGATATCTTTGGGGTCTCTCGGGTGGCCGGTATTATGGGCGCCAAACGCACCAGCGATCTGATCCCGCTGTGCCATCCACTGATGTTGACCAAGGTCGCCGTCGACCTGGAGTTGCAGGCCGATCAACAACGGGTGCGGATCACCAGCCTGTGTAAGCTCGAAGGCAAGACTGGCGTTGAGATGGAGGCCCTGACGGCGGCATCGGTTGCGGCCCTGACCCTGTTCGATATGTGCAAGGCGGTTGACCCAGCGATGCGCATTGAAGGCCTTAGGGTACTGGAAAAAACCGGCGGGAAATCGGGCCGATGGCTCGCATAGGAATCATTGAATGACCTTTACAGTTAAGTTTTTTGCCCGCCTGCGCGAAGAGTTGGGTACCGCCGAGGTGCAGGTTGCGCTCGCCGATGTAACGACCCTGGCCCAGCTCAAGCCCTTTTTAATTGGCCAGCATCCGCACTGGCAAACGGCGCTAGAGCGCAACTTGCTGCTGGCGGTAAATCAGCACCTGGTCACTGACGATGTCACGCTGCAGGCCGGCGATGAGGTGGCGCTGTTGCCACCGGTGACCGGAGGATGATCCATATAGCCGTGCAGGCGGCCGATTTTTCGGTGCAGCAGGAATACGACCGGATCTGCGCGGACAACAGCGCCGACGGCGCCGTGGTGTTTTTTGTCGGTCGGGTGCGCGATCTCAACGCCGGCGAGGCGGTCTATGCCATGACCCTGGAGCACTATCCGGGCATGACCGAGCAGAGTCTGTTGGCCATTGTTAGCGAGGCGCAAGCGCGCTGGCCGCTCAGCCGGGTTCGGGTGATACATCGAGTCGGGCAACTGGCTCCGGCCGATCAGATCGTCTTTGTCGCCACGGCCAGCCCGCATCGCGAGGCCGCCTTCGCCGGCGCACAATTTATTATGGATTGGCTTAAGACCCGAGCGCCGATCTGGAAAAAGGAAACCACCGAACGCGGCGAGCATTGGCTCCAGGCCAAGACCAGCGACGCGGACAAGGCCGAGCAATGGTAAAACGACTGCTGGCCGGTGTCTGGCTATTGAGCGCGGCTGTCTGGGCCGAGCCGCCGCTGACGGTGGCGGTGACCGCCAGCTTTAAGCCGGTGCTGGAGGCCCTGAGCGAACCCTTTACCCAAGCCAGTGGTCGGTCATTCCGGCTGGTATCGGCCTCGACCGGGGTGCTCTCCCAGCAGATCCTCTCGGGCGCCCCCTTTGATGTTTTTTTTGCCGCCGATCGAGCACACCCGCAACAGTTGCTCAAGGCCCTAGGCCTACCTGACGATCGGGTCCAAACCTATGCCTTGGGTACCCTGGTGCTGGTCACCCAGGACCCTGCGGTCAAGAGCTTGGCGGATCTGCGCGACTACACCGGCCGGGTGATTATTGCCAATCCGCTGCAAGCCCCCTATGGCGCGGCCGCCGACCAACTACTAGACCAACTCGGCTACAGCGGCACCCGGGTTCGGGCCAATAATGTCAGCCAGGCGCGGCAATATCTGAGTCTGAATTTAGCCGCAGTCGGCCTGACCGCGGCCTCGGTGGCCCAAGATCTGCCTGGCGTACAGTCGATCGATCCGGCGCTCTATCCGGTCCTGGAGCAGCAGCTGGTGGTGTTGCGCCGGTCCGACCAGGCGGTCGCGCTGTTGGCATTTTTGCAGACCGCGCCAGCGGTCCAGGTCCTGCGCGACTTTGGCTACCGCGAGCCGGCCCAACCATGATTCTCGATGCGATCGGACTCACTCTGCGCTTGGCCGGCACCACAACCCTACTGTTGCTGATCATCTGTATGCCGCTGGCCGCCTGGCTGGCCTCGACCCGCTCCCGGGCCAAACCCTGGGTCGAATCGCTGGTGGCCTTGCCGCTGGTGTTGCCGCCGACGGTGCTGGGTTTTTATCTGCTCCTGATCATGTCCCCTAACAGTCAGATCGGCGCCGCCTGGGTTGAGCTCTTTGGCCAAAGCCTGGCCTTTAGTTTCTGGGGTCTGGTGATCGGCTCGATGGCCTATTCATTGCCTTTTGTGGTGCAGCCGTTGCAGCGCACCTTTGAAGGGCAGGGGGCTTTTATCGCCGAGGCGGCCCACACCCTGGGCGCGCATCCGTGGCAAACCTTCTGGGCCATTCGCCTGCCGCTGGCCCTGCCGGGCCTGATCGCCGCCTCGGTATTGGGTTTTACCCATACCGTGGGGGAATTTGGCGTGGTGCTGATGATCGGCGGTAATATTCCCGGTCAGACCCAGGTGCTCTCGATTCTGCTCTTCGATCAGGTGGAGAGTCTGAACTATGCCCTGGCCCATCAGTTGGCCGGTGGCCTGGTGCTCAGTTCCTTGCTGGTGCTGTTCTGCCTCTATCGGTGGAACCACCAGAGTGCCATAAGGATTGGCGGATGAAGTTTTCCATTCAGGGTGCCTGGCATCAGCATCAACTCGATTTCCAGGGCAGTTTCGCGCCCGGTGAACGGGTCGCCTTACTCGGTGTCAGCGGTGCCGGTAAAACCACACTGTTGCGTCTGCTGGCTGGGTTGGATCGACTTCCTCAGGCGCAGGCGCAGATCGAAATCGCCGGTCAAGCACTGGGTCGTGCCTGGCAGTCACCCGCTAGTCTGATGCATCAACAGCCGGTGATGTTTGCTCATCATCGGGTCGAGCAAACGGTGCTCTTTGGCGCCCGCTTTCGGCCTGCCGCGCACCGGTTACCGCTGCAGGAATGGGCCCAGGCCTTGGACCTGACCGATCTGTGGCAGCAACCCTGTGCTCAGTTGTCCGGGGGTCAGCAGCAACGGGTTGCGCTCTTGCGTACCCTGATGAGCCAACCGGCCTGGTTACTACTAGATGAATCCTTTGCCGCACTCGATGACCTGCGCAGGGTCCGAGCCTGTGAGGTGGTCGCCGACTATTGTCGGCGCACCGGGGCCGGCCTGGTACTGGCCAGCCATAACGATAGCCCGCAACGGATACTGTGTGACAGTGCCTATACGGTGGACCGGCTTAGCGGCAGCTATCAGCCAAAGCTATTCGATCGACTCAATCGGGTCAATACCGAGGGCGGCATGACTACCCTGTTGGGCAGAGCAGAGCGGCTCGCGCAGGGTTTTTTAGCCGTATTGGTCGATCAGCAGCCGCTCTATTTAGCCGTACCCGAGCGCTGGCAGCCCGGTCCGGCTCGGATCAGTCTCGATGCCTCTGAAATCAGCATCGCCCTGGGCGACCAACATCAGACTTCGATGGTCAATCGGCTCAGGGTGACGATCGATAGCCTGCTACCAATAGAGGGTGAGCGGGTCGCGGTCGGCTTGCGGCTTGACCAACAGAGCTTTGTGGCGACCATTTCGCTCTGGTCCTGGCAGCGCTTACAGCTGGTCTTGGGCCAAACTGTGTTTGCCGAATTTAAAGTCGCTGCGGTACAGTGGCACGGTCAGGCGCACTGAGTCGATGCGCCGGGCGGTCCGGCGATAATCTCTGGCGATAAAGGAAAGAAAACGATGGAAATGGAATTATTGACCCTCCTGGGTCTGTTGCTCGTATTGGCCTTGGGGCTTGCCCTGGTGGGGGTGCCACTGGTTTGGCTGCGCAGTCGTGAACTGGTCCGGCGGGTCGACCGGCTCGAGGCGCAATTGGCCAGTCGCGGGCAGGACGAGCCATTGGCCGCCATCGATCGGCCGGAGGCTGTGTTTGTGACCGAGTCGCCCGGCCGGTCCAGTGCCGATCCGGATCCGACCCTATCCAAGCTGGAACGGGTCGCTCAACGCGCCGCACTGCAACGCGATCAGGCGCGGGCCAGCCATGTTCCGGCTGACCCAGAAACCGACCCAGTCAGCGCAGCAGCAACCGAACCGCAACCCGAACTCGAGCCGTCGGCGTCGAGCTACCCGGGACTGGATTCGGTAAGTCAGAGTTACGCCCAGTCTGAGCCGCAAGAACCCACCGCCCTGGGCAAACTCATGACTCGCCTGATGGCCGTCAACCTGACCGCCCGGATCGGGGCCCTACTGCTGATTCTGGGCACTATCTTTCTCGGCAAATACGCCTCCGATATCGGGTTTTTAACCCTCCCGGCCAAGTTGAGCCTGATGGGGCTGGTCTCGCTGCTGCTCGCCGCGACCGGCATCTACTACGCCGACCGGCTGAAACAGTACGGCGAGATATTGCAGGGCACCGGTCTGGCTGGCTGGTTAATTACCTGGTTTCTGGCCCATGTTTTGTACGACCTGACCGGCTGGGTGCTAACCCTGATCGCCGCCGTATTGGGCGCGCTGGTCGTGGGCTATCGAGCGCTGAAACAGAATGCCCAGAGCCTGGCGGTGTTGGCCTATCTGGGTGCTTTCCTGGCACCCTTTATCGCCAGTAGTGAGGTCCAGTCGTTGTGGCGACTCTTTGCTTATATGCTGCTGCTCAATGGCGCGGTGATCCTAACCGCCTGGCACCGGCCCTGGCGTTGGTTGGTGCGCGAAGCCTATGTCAGCAGCTTTGGCCTGCTCGGCGGCCTGATGCTGGCCGAACAGTTACAGCATGACCTGCAGCAACCAACCACCTGGATGCCGATGGCGCTCTTTAATAGTCTGTTGTTGATGGGCTTTTCGGTCCTATCGTGGCGCTGGTTGCGCAGTCAGCAGTTGCAGTGGCTGAAACAGACCTCGGGTCTGCTCTTTGCCATTCCAACTGCTGCGGCACTGGCCTATCAGGGGCTATTTCATGAGCAGTCGCTCTGGGTAGCCGGCGCTCTGGTATTGATGGCACTCTGGTATAGCCTGTTGGCTTGGTTCAGTCGGATCGGTTATTTTTGGGCCATAGCCCTGGTCTTGGCGTCGATGGCGATTCCCTTCGCGGTCAGCGATTCGCTGACCAGCCTGGCCTATTCGGTGGAAGGCGCGGCCTTTGTCTATTGGGCGGCCCGTTACAATAAGGGCAGTGGTCTGATCTGGGGCCTGCTGGTGCAATTGGCAGCGGCCCTGTTTGCCGTGAAACTGTTCGACTCGGCCCTGGTCCGCGACACCGCGCTGCAGCTGTCCTGGTGGTTGCATGGCGGCATCGTGCTCGCGGCCCTGGGCAGCGCCTGGTCGTTATTTCGCGCCCAGCAACCCTTTGCCAAGCAGGCGCGCTGGTTCGAGCTGGGCTTGCTGGCTTGGGCCTTGGGCTGGCTACTCTACCACTGGGCCTTCTGGTTGGCCGAGCGCTACAGTCAACATCTGACCCTCTGGTATTGGCTCTGGCTGCCGCCGCTGCTGTCGATTCTGGTCTTAGCCGGGCAGCGGCACTTGGCCTGGAGGAACCTATTGTTAAGCTTGCCGATCCTGACGCTGATGTTTTTGGCGGTTGCGGCAACCTATCTGCTGCACTATGCCAATTCGGCCCCGATTCTCGAACTCTTGCTGGTCGCAAGCCTGGCCGCCGGTCTATTTGGCCTGCGTTGGTTTCAGGCTCGGACTGCGGGCCGGCTGCTCCTCTGGGATGCGCTATTAGTGTGGTTTGGTCTGCCCTTGCTGACCAGTATCGCGCTCTACCACAGTCCGCTTATCCATACCGACTGGAATCTGGTGCTGGCCTTGCTAGTGCCGATCGGACTGATGCTTTGCTTGCAAAAAAATATGCGCCTGTTGTTTCCCGCCCAACCGGCGCGGCCGCTGATTCGTTGGGCCAGTCTGGGCCTGCTGTTTATGGCGACCTTGGCAACCTTTGGCCAGCTGGGCAACTACGCACCGATGCCCTTTTGGCCGGTGTTACATCCATTGGTGCTGCTCGCCATGGCGGCGGCAGAAATATTCTATCGGCACACCCGGCGTGCGATGGCTTTGCGCATCGGTTTGGCGCTATGGCTCGGAACCGTGCTGACCATCGAACTGAATCGCTGGTTGTTCCACTATGTCGGCGTGCAATTCAATCTAAAAGCCTGGCTGGACTCTGGCTTGACCCAGACGGTCTGGGCGCTGGTTTGGTCTTTGCTTGGGGCCTTGCTGATGGTCTCGGGGGCACGCTGGCGCGCCAGTCAAAATATGTGGCTCACCGGTGCGGCGTTATTGGCGGTGGTGGTGCTTAAACTGTTCGTGCTCGATTTGGCCCAGGTCGATACCCTGTTTCGGATTCTGTCCTTTATTGGCGTCGGCGCTCTGCTCTTGGCGGTCGGCTATTTTGCCCCGATGCCCTCGACTGCAGCGGCGCCAGGGGTGGTCGGAGAAGCCTAGGGGCGGGTGGCGCTGAACTGACTAGTTAAACACCGCGCCGTAGAGGGCAATCAGGGCCGAAAACGAACAGATCAGTAAGAGCATTGGGCGGTAATGGCGATCGACCCAGCTCCGGGCCGATTTGCCCAACAGATAGCCCAGTCCGGCGGCGGGCACAAAAGATAGGCCGGTGAGCCACAGCTCGGCGCTCATCAGGCCTAGTAGCTGGTAACTGACCAGCGAGGTGATGCAGCTGTAGGCGAAGTAGATCGATAGGTTGGCCCGGGTGTTATGCCCCTTGCCGTGTTGCATCACTAAGGCGATCGGCGGGCCGCCGATTGAGGTGGTGGTGCCGGTAATGCCGGAAATAAAGCCGGCTATGGAAAGGTTGGTCACGTTGGTCGGGAAGGGCTTGGCAAAGGCGGTGACAAAGATAGCTACAAAGACCATGCCGGCGACCAGGATTTGCAGCAGTTGCACCGGTAATAGGGTCAGTATCCAGGCGCCCACCAAGGTGCCCGGTAAGCGACCGATCATCGCCGGGCTAATATGCTTCCATTCGATACCGCTGCGTTGGTTCCAAGCATTCTGCAGACTCAGCACCAGTGCGACTATAGTGAGTATTATCGGCACCCACTCGGGCCGATAGAGCACAATGATAGGGGCTGCAACCACCGCCATACCAAATCCCAGTGCAGTTTGGACCACACAACCAAAAAACAATGCGGCGGCGGTCAGCCACCAGAGGGTATCGAACATCAGAGTCAGCGCCAAAAAAAAGCTAGGGTAGCCTCGATCCCAAAGTTGCACAATGGCTGTTGATCGGTGCAACTCGATAAAGTGGTTGCATCTTGGCACACAAATCGTTAAAAACCTTCCTCCACAATTGGGAGCTTGCCTGTGAAAGCCGTTTTTAACAATATTATGGGTGTGATCGCCATGCTTGTGCTGGTCGTCCACACCTTGATTATCGGTATTTTTGTCTTTACCTGTGTTTTCTGGCGCCTGGTGTTGTCGGAGCCATTGCGGGTCAAATTCGTTAATCCGGCCATTGTGGGCGTGGCCAACGTCTGGTTGGGGGGGATTCTCTGGTGGATGCGTCATGTCCAACGCATCGAATGGGACATTGCCAACGAAGTTGAGCTGTCACTTGACCAGTGGTACATGGTGGTCTCGAACCATCAAAGCTGGGTCGATATCTTTGCCCTGTTCCATGTCACCAAGGGCAAAATCCCCCTGTTGAAGTTTTTTATCAAAAAAGAATTGGCCAAGGTGCCGATAGTGGGGCAGGCCTGGTGGGCGATGGACTATCCCTTTATGCAGCGTCATTCGCCAGCCTACCTGGCTAAGCACCCGGAAAAGGCTAATGACGATCTGGAGGCGACACGCAAAGCCTGTGAGAAATTTTCACACACGCCCACCAGCATTGTGAACTTTCTCGAAGGGACTCGGTTTAGTCAGGAAAAACGCGACCGCCAGAAGGCGCCCTATAGCCATTTACTGCGCCCCAAGGCCGGTGGTCTGGCCTTTGCCATTCAAGCGCTGGGGGCACGTTTTTCCTCGATGATCGACACCACAATCGTGTACCAGAACCGGCCACCCAGTTTCTGGGATCTGGCCTGTGGTCGGGTCGGTAAGGTCTCGATTCGGATGCGCTATGTCGAGATACCGCATGAGTTTATCACCATGGATTATCTCAATAATCGCGACGATAAGAAGGCGTTTCAGCTCTGGCTACACCAGCTCTGGCTGGCCAAGGACGCCCAGATAGCCGACCTGAAAAGCCGCCCAAGCCACTAACGCAGGGTCAGATCGTTATTGAGAAACCTGCGCAGGCGACTGCGCATCCACGGCAACAAGATTAGGCCCAAGACCACTCCGCTGGCCAGTCCACCCAGGTGGGCTGAATTGTCGATCGGCAGAAATAGACCAAGCCCCAAGTTGATCGCCAACACGGCTCCGACACTCTTGAGCCACTCCTTGCGCAAGTCCGGGCGCACTATATTGCTCAGCAGCACCGCGAGAAAGATCCCAAACAGGCCAAAGATGGCGCCGGAGGCACCGGCGCTAAGCACCCCTGGATTAAAGAGATAGCTGGCCAGACTGCCCGTGAGTCCGCAAACCAGATAGACCAGGAGAAAAACCGTCGACCCTAGCAGCGGCTCGATAAAGCGCCCCAGGACAAACAGGGACGCGCTATTGAAGACCAGATGCGTGAGGCTTAAATGCAGAAACATACTGGTCAGGAACCGCCACCATTGGCCTTGATCGACAAAGTTCGAATAGTTCGCACCCAGCATCAACAAGCTCTGGGGTGAAAACTGGGAAAAATTGCCATTGACTGCGGCCACCACCAAGAACATCAGCAGATTCAGGATCAGCAATGCCGGGGTGACGCGAAAACCGGGTTGAAACTTTACTATCATAAGGGGTCCATAGTTGGTCGGCAGGCATCAGCTTGCACCTGACATGCTCCAGAGAAACTGACCTGCTCCAGAAAAAAAAGGCAGCACACCAGGCTTGGTGCGCTCGCGGCAGCAAACCACCACCAATAAAGCACTATGGAGCCAAACCGGAGTCGTCTAGTCAAGGCTTGATAGCCAAACTTAGCCGATAATTTACCCTGTTCGAGCCGTAAAACCTACCCTCGGTCGCACTGGCTCCGAGGCGGTAAGTAATATTTCTCAGTTTATGCCCCAACGGTCGAAATTCACCCGGAATGGTGCTACAGTAGTCGATTGTTTGAAGGCAAAAATGACCCAATATGAAGAGCACACGCAGCAAACATGATATCCAATCCGACTTGGCAGACGAAGTCGAGGCCTTCTTGACACATGGTGGAAATATCAGTCAGGTGGAGCGCGGTAAGAGCGGTCTATCGCCAGATAAGCCATGGATAAACCCCTTCAAGACCTCCGAAGGTGAAAAAGCCCTGTCGCGCACGCCCTTGCCGGATGTGGTTGCGGCGATCGATGCCCGCAAACAGTCAAAAAAAAAACCCTTAGCTAAACACCGTAAGCCCAAGAAAAAGTGGATTTTCGATGATTTCGGCGAGCCCGTACGCTGGGTCTGGTCGGAAGAATCGATCAGCTAGGCGCCTAGAGCCGATGATTTAGTATCAATAGCTTGCCCCCGTCTGCGGGCTGAATGGTCGCACCGTAGACGATCCAAATGGTCTCCCCCATTAGTCTTATACTCCCGCCAAACTGTCACATCTGTGTAAATCTCAGGCTATGCTGCACAGCCTGCCATCTATCTGGACCGAATCGCTATGAACCTCAGTAAAACCGAATATCGCCGGGTCCTGTTGGCCGCCTGTCTGTTATTGATGCTGTCGATTGGCTATCGCTCGGGTTTTGGGCTGTTTTTGCAGCCGCTGAGCAGCGCCCGAGGTTGGGGCCGAGACGTTCTATCCCTGGCTCTGGCCATGCAGAACTTGGCCTGGGGCGTGGTAGCCGTGTTCGCCGGTGCCTTGGCTGATCGCTTTGGTAATTTGAAGGTCATCCTGTCTGGCGTGGTGTTATACGCTGCGGGTATGTGGGGCATGTCGATAGCGCAAAGCGAGTGGCAGATTATTCTCACGGCCGGGTTTTTGGTCGGTGCTGGGATCGCCGGTACGGCCTTTGGCATCGTCCTGCCGGCCATTGTCCGCGCCGTGCCTGAAGATAAGCGCAGTTGGGCGCTGGGGGTCGGGACTGCGGCAGGGAGTTTTGGCCAGTTTTTGATCGTGCCTCTGATGCAATGGCTTATTGATTCTTTTGGGCTCTACCCCTCATTGAAAATCCTCGCCGCCTCGGCCTTTGTGATGGCACTGTTGGCCATTCCGCTCGCGCCGTTCAGTGGCCGCCGAGAGGCCAATCCGGCAATTGTTGATGCATCGCTGTGGTCAATTTTGGTCAGTGCCTTACAGCTTCGATCCTATACGTTATTAGTGTTTGGCTTTTTTGTTTGCGGTTTTCACGTCGCCTTCATTACCGTCCATATGCCCGGCTATGTCGTCGACCTGGGCTTCGATGCCAAGGTGGGTGCCTGGAGTATCAGCCTGATTGGCCTGTGTAATGTCTTTGGCGCTTATATAGCCGGTGTGCAGAGCGGTAAGAGACCCAAGCACCTGATATTGGCGGGTATCTATCTGGCACGGGTGGTCGCCATTTCCGCCTTTGTGCTCCTGCCCGTATCCCTGACCTCTATTCTGTTGTTTAGTGCCGTGATGGGTTTTCTGTGGCTCGCCACCGTGCCGCCAACTTCGGGCCTAGTGGTCACCTTTTTTGGCACCCGCTATATGGCCTTCCTCTATGGTTTTGTCTTCCTCAGTCATCAGTTGGGCAGCTTCAGCGGCGTCTGGCTTGGCGGCTATCTCTACGAGCACTATGGTAACTACGATGGTATTTGGTATTTGGGCATAGTGTTGGGTCTAGTGGCGGCGGCCCTGCATTGGCCGATCCAAGAGCGTGCGGCGAATCTGCAGGTGGCATCGGCTCGCTAGCGCCATTGGGCGCGCTTGTGGATGCTGAAAGGCGAGGCCTATAGCAGCCATTTTAGTATTCATCAAGCCGTCACAAATTGTCGGCAAAATGGCGCATCTGCCTTGACATCATCCCAAGCTTGGCCCAAGTTATTAAATCTGTACAAATGGTCAGCTAAGTCGCCGACCCTTGTTCGGCGTTATGTTCGGCCGGAAATTGCCCTGAGAACGGATAAACTGTGTGTCTTTAGCTGGGTCAACGGCATTGCCGCAGCGAGGCGACCGATTCGCGTTCCGGATATTTTTTCTATTGAACGATAGAGCGAGATAATTTTTTTCGACTAGTCTGCGATGGATCCTGTCTTAACGGGTTTGTTGGCTTGGCCAAATCGATAAATTCCTTACCTGGAGATTAAGAATGAAAAGATGGACTGTAGCCCCCTTAACCCTGTTAGCCACTTCGCTGGTGTTGGTCGGTTGTGCAACCACGGGTAGCCAATATGTAACGGATCAGGAATACCGCTTAACCATATTACACACCAATGACAACCACGGTCGTTTCTGGCAAAACAGCCGCGGCGAATACGGCATGTCGGCGCGCATGACGCTGGTCGAGCGTATCCGCATGGAAGTAGAAGAGCAGGGTGGCTCGGTTCTGATGCTGTCCGGCGGTGATATCAATACCGGCGTACCCGAGTCGGACCTACTCGATGCTGAGCCCGATTTTAAGGGCATGACCCGGATCGGTTACGATGCGATGGCAATCGGTAATCATGAGTTTGATAATTCTCGGGAAGTGTTGATGAAGCAGGCCGAGTGGGCAGACTTCCCCTTCCTGTCAGCCAACATCTTTAAAAAAGGCACCAATAAGACTCTGTTTCCGGCCTATCAGATGTTTGAGGTCCAGGGCAATCGCATTGCCGTGGTCGGTTTTACCACCGAAGATACGCAGAAAATTGGCAATCCGGAATTCATCTCCGACCTGGAATTTAAAACGCCAGTTGAGGTCGCCGAAACACTCATTCCCAAGTTGAATAAGAAGGCCGACCTGGTCGTAGCGGTCACCCATATGGGTCACTACAACAACGGCGCCTACGGTGGTAATGCACCGGGTGATGTCACGCTGGCGCGGGCAGTCTCCGGTATCGATGTGATCGTCGGTGGCCACAGTCAGGTCCCACTGTTTGAGCCGGATGTGCAAAACAATACGCTGATACTGCAGGCCCACGAATGGGGCAAGTATGTTGGCCGTCTGGATTTGGTGGTCAAGAATGGCGACATCGTCAGTTACGATTACAAACTGATCCCGGTTAACCTAAAAGATCGGGTCAAAGATGAAGCGGGTGACAGCACCTACGTACTGCGGGAAGCTGAAATCGCCCAAGATCTGGGTATGTTGGCGATGCTGTCTTCTTACCAGAAGCAGGGCGGTGCAGCATTGGGTACGGTGGTTGGCCAATCCGACGGACTCTTTGTGGGTGACCGCAGTGTGGTACGCAACCAGGCGACCAACTTGGGCGTGCTAATCGCCAAGGCGCAAATGGTTAAGACCAAGGCCGACGTTGGCGTTATGAATTCAGGTGGTATTCGCGCCGACCTGGAAGGTGGTGAGATCACCTACAAGGAGGTGCTAACGGTGCAGCCCTTTGCCAATATCCTGACCTATGTCGACTTTTCGGGTCGGGAACTGACCGAATATCTAACCGCCTCAGTCAATATGGCTGCTGGTAGTGGCGCCTTTGCACAGATATCCGGTGCAGAAATCAAGGTTGCCAACGGTAAGGTCACCAGCATGAGCGTGGCCGGCATGGCCATCGATATGAATAAGACCTATCGCCTCGCGGTGAATTCCTACATGGCTTCCGGCGGCGATGGCTATCCGAAGATTAGCGATCATGTTAACTTCGTCGATACCGGCTTTGTGGATGCCGATATGTTGGTTGAGTACATTCAAAACAACAGTCCGCTGTCCGTATCTGACTTCGAACCCGGTGCCGCCATAGAACGGATGTAATGGGTACCGAACGATAGTATACAGCGCTCTCGATGAGCAGCTAAACCGGGCCTTGGCCCGGTTTTTTTATGTAACCCTTGGCGGTCCTCACGGCGCTGCCATTAGTCTAAACCAATTGGAATCCATTATGACTATTGAACGTATAAACCCATGCGCACGCTGGTCCGACATCACGGTGTATAACGGCGTTGCCTATTTTGTTGACGTAGCCGACGATGCCAGTGCGGATATGAACGGCCAGATGCGCCAGCTATTGGCCCAGGCCGAGCAAACGCTGGCCAAGGTGGGTAGTGATAAGTCCCAACTGCTATCGGTGACCGTCTATATTACCGATTTTGCCAATATCGACGCCCTAAATGAGGTTTGGTCGGCCTGGCTACCGGCGGACTGTGCACCCAGCCGGGCCTGTCTGAAAGTAGAATTGGCCAATCCGGCTTATCTGGTCGAAATTGCCTTTGTAGCTGCCGCTGCTTGATTGGAGTGCGCGCACTGGAGCATCCACTTAAACCCTAGCGGGCTTGGATCGAAAGGATAGGCTCGACTATTTACGACGAAAATACGGCTAATCTGGCCATAGGGGTCTATATTTGAGCGGAAATAATCGGCATAGCACCCTAGCAGGAGAGCAGCGTGAAAGTTAATAGCCTGATGACCAAGAAGGTCGATACGGTTACGATGGATGATCTACTGAGTCGGGTTAAACAGCTGTTTGAGCATAACGGCTATCATCACCTATTGGTGGTAGACCAAGGCAAGTTGTCTGGCGTGATTTCAGACCGAGACTTACTGAAAGCCCTGAGCCCTCTAGTCGACAGTGCTGTGGCCACGCCCAAGGATTTGGCCTGCCTGAACAAGCGCGCGCACCAAATTATGACCCGCAACCCAATATGTCTGCATGAAAATGTGGCGGTTCGGGAGGCTATTGACGTTTTCAATCTGCACGCTATTTCCTGCATCCCGA
>Ga0307488_10001238_pt1 | contig 21313 bp, 28 predicted proteins | sample SB02metaG_FD_202248 | JGI IMG/M metagenome (GOLD analysis project Ga0307488, IMG submission 202248) | Sea-ice brine microbial communities from Beaufort Sea near Barrow, Alaska, United States - SB 0.2 | ecosystem: Environmental > Aquatic > Marine > Coastal | place: USA: Alaska | collected... | reverse complement strand
GCAGGTTCAAAGGCAGGCACCTACGATGATGATGGCATGTCAGAGGGCACAGACACAGCAGTCACAGACAAAGAGATCAAGATGGCCAAGGGCATAGCTTTTGACAAGAGGAACAAGGACAACATGTCAAGAGCAACCAGCACCATAGAGAAAGTTAGGAAAGGTCTGTCACAACAACCAGACGTTGCTGACGCACTTAAAAGAGCCAACGAGGACGCAGGTGAGGGACACATGAGCAAATCACAGTTGTACGCAACTGCAAAGATGGCAATAGAATTGATCGACATGATCAAGAAAGGTGATGACCTAGAAGGTTGGGTGCAGACAAAATTAAATTTAGCGGCAGACTACTTACAGGCAGTTTACCACTACGAAGACTACCAGAAACTTAATCCATATAGAGAAGACCTAGACGGTCAACTGATGCAAAAACACGCAGGTGTTATACAGAAGAACCTAGATGAGATACTTGCAAGAGAAACAAAAACAGCAGACGTTGACACTAAACCTGGCATGATGAGGATCCTAAAGAAGAGAGTAAACGAAGTTGAGAAAGAGATCGCAAAAGAGAACAGAAAGAACACAGACGAGGGCGGAATGCCATCAAGTGTTATTAAGACCAAACAGAAATTAGCCAACATGACTGACAAGGAACTGGCGGACAGATTTAAAGGTGCAGATGAGAAAACATTGAGACAGATGGCATGGAGACACGGTTACGGCAACATGAGCTCACACTACCTAGACAGGGTTAAAAATGTTATGACCAGTAAGAGAACAGGCAAGACAGAAGCCAGCATTAAGCCTTACGTTTCAATGTACAAAGGCGATGACGGCAAACAGGTCTATGATGTTCTAGACAAGGACGGCAAGTCAGCATACAAAACGTCGGACGAAAGAGTGGCAAGATACTACCTTTCAAAGAACTACAACAAATTAAAAGAAGCTGAACTAGAAGAAGGTATCCAAGAATGGGGCAAACGTTTAGCAATGGCAGGGGTTATCGTGGCAGGACTGGCAGGAGTTAACACAATTAACAATGCAATAGACAATTCAGTACCAGCAATCAAGGCTATGAACACAGCACTTACAATGGCACAGGACTCTAATAACGACAAACTGGCACAGATGATAGAAAAAGATCTATCAGATGCTAAAATTAGACTTGGTTCTGGCAAGGACCTATCACATGTGGCAGACCTACAGGAAAAATATGCAAAGTTTATGAAGACAGAGGGACTGGCATACGAGTCAAAACTAGTAGTACAACTAAATCAACAACTTAAATAAAGCTGTAACAATTATAAATAGTCGTATGGCACAAGAAGATACAAGTTTCAAAGACCTAGTCGCACGTTTAAACAGCATGAACAATCTGACTCCAGAGCAGGAACGTCAATCATTGATAGAATCTGTTGGCAAAGCACCAAAAGTATTAGACGATAAAGAAGTTTCATTGGCAGATATTGCCAAACTAGCAGGCATTAAAGAGTATGTTGAGCCAGCAAAACATTCTAAAAAAGCTGAGAAAATGATAGAGTCTATTGTTGCTGAACCAAAAGTAGCAAAAGTAGAATCAAGCATTACAAAAGCGATTGCAGAGTCAGACGCAGATGTTTCAATTTCAAAACAGATCAAAGAAGCAGTTACAAAAGAGTCTAGCAGACTAGATAAAATTGCAGAACTAGAAACACAACTAGCAGAATTAAAAATGGCAGAGAAAGAAGATGCCACAATGGACGACAAAGCATTCAGAGAAGCATTTGCGAATGAAATCACTGAGTATGCCAAAGATGCAGATGCAAGTGAATTAGTAGAATTATACAACAAGTTCTCAGCAAACGAAGTTGAAATGAATGAAAACAATTTTATAATTAAAACTCCAGAAACAGCTGAAATAATTGCTGACGCTGAACAAGAAGTTGCGGACGCACAAGTAATTGCAGATGACGAAGTCACAGAGAAAGTGAAAGACTTTGTGGACTACGACAGAAACAAAGAGGAGCCTCACGCACCAGAAAAAGACGATGAAGAAGAAGCACAAGACAAGTCCGACGAGAAAGACACTGACGGCGAAGTGGACATGTTAGACCCAGAGTTTGACGAGGGTGAAGAAGTAGAACTCGATGCATCAGCAGACGACAAGTTTACAAACGACCTAGATCCAGCAGACAAGAAATAATCAAAAAAAATTAAATACGTGTATGCAATTACATGTGACAACAAATAAGTTCGACCCCGAACCTTTTTGGATAGAGCCCATACGCAGTGTGTTCGCGTGTCCACCAAAACAGTCAGTTGAACTGTTCGACCAGAACGGTTATGACCTGACACACCTGGAACAACTGTATGCCGTTGCAAACGGAGTCGACAAGACGGAACACAGGAACAAGGATCACATCACACTGAGACAGGACTGGTTCACGGACGGAGAACCCAGCATAGGTGCACACATAAACCATGCCTACATGTTTGAGAGAAAAGGATACCAGGGACAGGCACTGCATCAGCTTAAGGTATGGTCAGCAAACAACCATCACCTACACAAGCTGATAGCCATGCGACCCAAATGGGGACTGGACTTCAGCATAGACTACTGTGACATGGAAGGCAACGTGTTTGAACTGCTACACTGGGAGTATGACGGATTCGACCACAAGGAAATAGCAGACAAGAAGGCACACATGGAGGAGTTCCTGTTGCAACAGGATTGGGATGACCGTTCAAAGACCATGCTAGAACGCAAGCCGGAATGGCACGATCTGGGCTTTTTTGAACAGAGCGAATGGAAAACTAAATTCTTTGGCATTGAAAAAGAACGTTTCAAGATGGTATTATGGAAATAAATAGTGTACATGAGCTCCATACCTTACAACTCTAAAGCATACCTAGACGCCAAGGTCGCAATGGCTGACAACGGTACTGTGGACGCAGGCAAACAGATGCAGTCACCCGCAAGTGCAGGTAGCAGAGGACTGGCAAAAACAACACAATTTTCAAAGGACAAGACACAGATGCAGATGGGCAACAGTCCAATAGCAGAATCAATGATACAAATACAAAACATCCTGAGCAGGATCGACGGTATATGTGCACCAATGTCAGAAGACATGTCAGAAGACAATAGCAATTACTTGTATCTCAATGGCAAAGAGATAGACCAAAGTACCATATTTTACGACATGCAGGATTACAGCGATGGGATCTTTGAACTAAAATCAGCAAAATATGCCGATGGTACAGAACTGGACGAGAAAGAACTAGAAGAATTAGAAAGCACACAGGAACTGATCGACTGGGTCATGATTGACTTTGTGTCAGAATCAGCGGTGCAGGAAGACGAGCCTGGTTATTATAAAAATCCTGATAAGGAATTTAACATTAATGGAATGACAACTAAAAAAGATGTTGTGCAATCTATTATAGATAATCTAGATAACAATGAATTAGATACTGCTAGAGACAGTTTGAATCAATTACTTGATGTGGTAACTGCACTACACGACGACTACCAACCAATGCCAGAGGGTGATGAGTTTGACATTGAAGAGGATGAGGACTTCGAGGAAGTGCTAGGTGCATTAGGTTTCCCAGAAGACGAAACAGAATTATTTGACGCAGAGTACCAAGGCAGGAAAGTTCCACTTAACAAACCAATGCGTGGTGACGTTAAGAAATTTAAAGTTTATGTGAAAGATCCAAGTTCAGGCAATGTTAAGAAAGTGAACTTTGGACACGGTGGTACAAGTGCGAAGAGACCTACAATGAGAATTAGGAAAAGCAATCCAAAAGCAAGGAAGAGTTTCAGGGCAAGACACAACTGTGCAAACCCAGGACCTAAAACAAAGGCAAGATATTGGTCTTGCAGGAAGTGGTAATATGTGGACATGGATATCAAAAATTTTAAGTAGTGGCGGAGACGCTAAAACGGAACCTAAAAGAGCTAGAGAAAAAGGCAAATACAAAGCAGACGACAAGTCAACTCCAGATGTCAATGAGGCATGGGTAGGCGGTAAGGCTCCAATGACTGCCAAGCAGAAAAGAATAGCGGCAAAAAAAGCATCTCTAGGTAAAAAATGAAAATAAACGAAGTTGTTGGAATCACAGAACAAGAATTCGAACAATTGGCAGAGAAACAAGATGCCTGCTACCACAAAGTAAAATCAAGATACAAAGTGTGGCCTTCGGCCTATGCCTCTGGTGCTCTAGTTCAGTGTCGTAAAAAGGGTGCGGCCAACTGGGGTAACAAGAGCAAAAAATGAAGATAGGCGAAATACTAGCAACCAAATACGTACATCCAGACATAGAAAAAAATCTAAAGAAGGTGGAGAAGAGAGCCAAGGGTTCTGCTAGAATGGGCTACCATTCGTCAATGGCCTATCCTTACAGAGTAAAAGGAGAAACAAAAGAGGCTCCTGCAGGAACATATTTCACAAAGACAGGTAATCTAGTAAAGGGCAAACTGTCCAAAGACGCAAGAGAAAGAGGTGCCAGAGAAACAGACCCAAAAGATTCACAAAGATCAAAAGTTCCGCCAGTAACACAAAGTAATGAAGACGAGCATGGAGAAGCTGACTTCAGACTCACAAACGGTGAATATAAAATTCTACAGGCCGATGACGACAAGATGACCAGGGGGCTTGCAATCAGGAGCAACAAAGACGGAAGTTACGACAGCTACTACTGGTATGAAGATCCAAGCAAACCCATGGATATCGAGATACAAGTAGACGGCAAGTCTGTTGCCAAAGATGCAAAAATAGTACACTGGAAATATCATCCCGAGTTAGAGGAAAGCTGGAGCAATAAATACAAGAAATCAATCAACTGTTCGAATCCCAAAGGGTTCTCGCAGAAGGCCCATTGTGCAGGTAAGAAGAAATGAAAATAAACGAGATACAAGAAGGATCAGACAGAGAATATCTTAGCCTTTCTCCTGAAGATATCGAGAGACTACGAGCAAAATTCCTTCCAGACTGGGAATACAAGGACAACAGTCTACAAAAAAGATACAAGTTTGAAGATTACTTCGAAGTAATCAAGTTCTTAATAAACACTGTCAAGCCACAAGAAAAATTAGACCATCATGCAGACCTAGGTGTGTTCTATGATGAAGTGCTGGTAAAAATTTATACACACAGGACAAAAGATGTTTCAGATTATGATTTCATGGTTGCCATGCAAATGGACATGATAGCTAAAAAGATGCACGGAGCAATTAGTCCTGAATACGGCTTAGACTCATTGGTAGACGAAGGCACAAGGTGTTGGAAAGGATACACAAAGAAGGGCATGAAGACCATGTTCGGCAAAAGAGTAAACAACTGTGTCAAGAACGAAGAAGTTGACTTCTGTGTGAACTGTGGCGGACTAGTATTCAATGAATCACTTAACGAGAATCTTAAAAAATGGTTCAAAGACAAATGGGTACGTTTTGGTCCAGATGGAAAGATCAGAGGTGACTGTGCGAGGGGTTCCAGCAAAGAGGGTAAACCTAAATGCTTACCAAGAAGCAAAGCAAACGCACTGGGCAAAAAAGGCAGGAAGTCAGCGGCATCAAGAAAACGTAGACAAGATCCAAAAAAGAACAGACGTGGTAAAGCCAAGAACGTTGCTACCAAGAAAAAATAATTTGCATTACATACAGATCTGTTATATACTTGTTGGATAACAACAGGAGAAACAAATGGCAGTAAGAAACTTTAATGATGCTGAGAAGCAAAAACTAATCCAAATCATATCACAGGGCTCACAGGTACTAGGTGAAGTCGAAGATTTGAAAGGTGGATTAAGAGATACAGTCAAGGCAATATCAGAAGAACTAGAATTAAAACCAACACTTATAAACAAAGCTATATCAGTTGCACATAAAGGCAACTACCAGAACATCGCAGATGAGATGGACACACTGGAGAGCATACTAAACACAGCCGGCAAACTTTAATGATTGCCCGAGTCAGATCGTTCTGGCTCCACAGTTATAAATCCGATACTACTGCGTTCTACTATGAACTAGTCAGTTTCGTGTTTACAGTTGCGGCCAGTATGACCCTAGCAATAGAAGCCAGAGATCCTAACATGTTAATCGTGTATCCGGGATTCTTAGTTGGTGCATTGACACAATGTTACGCATCATACAGAAGAGGTGCGGCATGGGTAATGATTTTGACTTTTTACTTTGCATGTGTTAATATATTTGGATACGGCGTAGCCGCAGGATGGTACTAGGATGAGTTACATAGATGCACTTTTTAAAAAGGACGAAGACAAGATATACGTTGTAGAACGTGATCCCAAGAAGGGTCGAGTGTTCGTCGAGTACGATGCACGTTACGTTTTCTACTACGAAGACTCAAGAGGTAAACATAGATCAATGACTGGTGCACCTCTACAAAAAGTACAATGTGCCACTAACAAAGAATTCATTAAAGAGCAGAGGATAAGATCCAACAAGACGCTCTATGAACAAGATATCAATCCTGTGTTCAGATGTTTGGAAGAGAACTACTTAGGCAAGGAGACTCCCAAGTTGAACACAATGTTCTTTGATATTGAAGTTGACTTTGATCCTGAGAGGGGTTATTCAACAACAGATGATCCGTTCATGCCCATAACTGCCATAAGTTGTTATATGAGCTGGACGGACCAACTGGTCACACTCGCAGTACCTCCCAAAACAATCAGCATGGATGATGCAAAAGAACTGACCAAGAGATTTGACAACACAATGCTCTTTGAAAAAGAGAAGGACATGCTAGATGCATTTTTAGAATTAGTGCAAGACGCAGACATACTGTCAGGTTGGAACAGTGAGGGTTACGATATTCCGTACACAGTGGGTAGGATACAGAAAGTATTGAGTTCAGATGACACAAGACGTCTTTGTTTTTGGGGTGAAAAACCTAAGAAGAGAATATTTGAAAAATACGGCAGAGAACAGTTGAGCTTTGATCTTGTTGGAAGAGTACACTTAGATTTGTTAGAACTCTATAGGAAATACACATACGAGGAACGACATTCATTTAGATTAGATGCAATAGGTGAACATGAGTTAGACGAGCGGAAAACAGTTTACGAAGGTTCACTTGATAACTTGTACAAAAACGACTTTGGATTGTTCATAGAATACAACAGACAGGACACAGCACTGTTGGCCAAACTTGAGAAGAAGTTGAAGTTCATAGAACTTGCCAATGAAATAGCACACCAAAACACTGTACTACTGCAAACAACAATGGGTGCAGTCGCAGTGACCGAACAGGCAATCGTTAACGAGACACACAGACGTGGCATGATCGTGCCGGGCAGGAAGTACAAGAAGGACGGTGAGGAGAATCAACCGGCGGCGGGAGCCCACGTGGCAACACCACAAAAAGGAATACATGACTGGATAGGATCAGTTGACATCAACTCGCTGTATCCTAGTGTCATTAGGGCATTGAATATGGGTCCGGAGACTATTATAGGACAGATACGACCCGTGATAACATCTGCAGAGATCAACAGAGCCAAACACGCAAAGAAATCATTCGCGGCGGCATGGGATAGCCAATTTGGTAGTTGGGAGTATGTTGCAGTGATGAATCAAGAGAAAGGCACAGAGATCATAGTGGACTGGGGAGATGATACCAGTGTCAGGATGTCAGCGGCACAACTGTATGAGTTGGTGTTTGATGGTAACAACAAATGGATGTTGAGTGCGAACGGTACAATATTCACATACGAATACGAAGCAATCATTCCAGGATTATTGAAACGTTGGTATGAAGAGAGACAAGAGATGCAAAGAAAGATGCGTGATTGTGGAGATAACGAAATTGAAAGAGAATATTGGGACAAGAGGCAGTTGGTTAAGAAGATCAACTTGAACAGTCTGTATGGTGCTATTCTTAACCCGGGCTGTAGATTCTTTGACATGAGGATTGGCCAAAGTGTAACACTCACAGGAAGATGTATTACAAAACATATGGCTAGCAAGGTCAACGAGGTTGTGACAGGCCAGTATGACCACAAAGGTGAGAGCATTGTGTATGGAGACACAGATTCCGTTTACTTCTCAGCATTCAAAACACTGCAGAAAGAGATAAAAGAAGGTGTTATACCATGGACCAAAGATTCCGTTGTAGCACTTTATGACAAAATAGCAGATGAGGTTAACAGCTCATTCAAAACATTCATGACCAAGGCATTCCATACACCAAGCACAAGGGGAGAAGTTATTGCGGCAGGTAGAGAACTTGTTGCGTCAAAAGGATTGTTCATTACGAAAAAAAGATATGCTGTATTGTACTACGACAAAGAGGGTAAACGTGCAGATGTCGATGGCAAGGATGGCAAGATGAAGGCAATGGGTCTTGATCTGAAACGTTCTGACACACCTGTATTTGTGCAGGACTTCTTGAGCGAAATACTATACATGGTGTTGCAGGGAAAAGATGAGAAAGACGTACTAGATCGAATCAGTACATTCAGGGCAGAGTTCAAAGCCATGCCGGGTTGGGAGAAAGGATCTCCCAAGAGAGCAAACAACATGACCAAGTACACAGCGGCCGAGGAAAAGGCCGGTAGGGCAAACATGCCCGGACACGTTAGGGCAAGTATGAACTGGAACAGATGCAGAGAAATGTATGGTGACAAATATTCAATGCCCATAACAGACGGTGCAAAAGTTATCGTTTGTAAATTGAAACAGAATCCACTGGGCTATACAAGTATAGCATATCCTGTGGATGAGATGCGTATACCGGAGTGGTTCAAAGAACTGCCATTCGACGGTGATGCCATGGAAACGGGTATACTAGATCAAAAACTAGATAACTTGATTGGTGTGTTAGATTGGGACGTACAGTCTACAGAGACCAGTAATACATTCAACAAACTGTTTGAATTTTAAATACCTGTATGCTGAGCATAGAAGAAATAAAACTTTTAATTGAGAAGTTAGAGAAGGTCAAAAAAGAAGACCTACAGGAGTTGATAGATACTAATCTTAAAATACTCAAGGATGTAGCACTGGCAGTTGATGCCAATAACACTGAGGTTATCGACAGGTTAGACAAGACTCCCGGATGGTATCACAAAGATCTAGATGCAAAAAAATTCAAGCCGGTTGTAGATGACTTGCTTTATAAACAAATACAAACAAAAATTTCCCAATTTGCCAAGACAGGTTTCTACAACAGTTTAGAAATTGGACCGGGTTGGGGTATGTTTTCTAATGACTTCAGGGCATGGAGATTAAACTTCTTCCTTGATATAAACACTAGGGTAGAAAAACATGTTAGACAAAAATTCAAACCAGGTGGCCAGAAATATCTCAGATTCTATAATACTACAAGGACAGGGTGTGAGGATATTCCACATAATAGTTGCAATTTTGTATTCAGTTGGGACACATTTGTCTTCTTCACCCAACAGCACATACAGGAATATCTTAATAGTATCAAACGTGTGCTTATACCCGGTGGATACTGTTTCATACAATACGCAGACTGCCATTATGACATAGACCTTACCAACGCACAGCGAGGGTACTGGAACTACAACACCAAGTCAGCTATGGAAGAAATAATAAAAGACCAGGGCTTTGAGGTAGTAGAAATGAATCAATTCAGGGCCGGTGCAAACTACGCCATATTCCGCAAACCTGGTAAACAAAATCCATTAGTGTATAAAGTTTCAGAAATAAGACTAGACTAAGACCTAAATATCCTGTACAATAAAAACATTATGATAGACATCTTAAAAGACATCGTTAAACACACGCATGGACTTGGATTCTTGGATCTTGTTAAAATTACTGGCGACGATAAAGAAACATCGATTGATAGTATGGCAGAAGACAGATCTGTGATCTTACAAGGGTCTTTTCACAAGCCAGAGACAGAAATGTCTGGTACGTTTGGTATGCCTCAGATGGGTAAGTTAGACATCCACCTGAAGTGTCCGGAGTACAAGGAGAAGGCAAAAATAACTGTATTGTCCGGTGAGAGAAACGGTGCAACTATTCCTACAGGAATCCATTTCGAGAATGAAAAGGGTGACTTCAAGAATGATTACAGATTTATGAATGCTGAGATTATCAATGAAAAACTTAAGACCGTGAAGTTCAAAGGTGTTAAGTGGGACGTTGAGATTGAACCTTCTGTGGCAAGTGTGCAAAGATTCAACTTCCAAGCAACAGCAAACACAGAACACAACTCATTCGTTGTTAGAACAGAGGATGGGAACTTGATTTTCACTTTTGGTGATCAAGCATCGCATGGTGGTGAGTTTGTATTTGCAACTGATGTTAAGGGATCACTTAACAAAGGTTGGAGTTGGCCAGTAGGACAGGTATTACAAATACTTAAACTTTCAGACTCGGCAAAGGTCACATTACACTTCTCTAACGAGGGTGCGATGCAGGTCTCTGTTGATTCAGGCTTAGGCAAGTATCAATACATCATACCGGCACAGGCGCAATAATGACGACAAATAATAACAAGCAGGCACACTTAGGGGAGTTAAGCAGAGACTTCGCAGTGTTCCTGCCTGCTATTTCTAACTTCTACAATACGTTTATCAGTAAGCAGAGAGTATCAGGTGGTACTCACATTCCAGCAGAAAGAATTCCACAAGGTTTTGAAAATGGGGTAGAAGGATTAAATTTTCTAAATCCTGAAAAAGGTATGTTCACATACCCAACTGCACTATACTCGGCAGGACACGCCTGTCTTAACATGGAACAAGTGAACGACAGGGATTCCATGGTAGTGAACAGAGATAGAGAGTTCTCAACAATAGTCGGAGACTCGGGAGGATATCAGATAGGTAGAGGGGTTATCAAATTTGATTGGAAAGACTTCGAAGGTAATAAAGCAAACAAAGTAAGATCAGACATTCTCAACTGGTTAGAACTAACAAGTGATTGGGCAATGACATTAGATGTACCCACGTGGGCGGCAGATGATCTAAACTCACCTAAGACAGGGTTAACAAGTTTCAAAGACACACTAGACGGTACGATATACAATAACAAATTCTTCCAAAAGAACAGACTCGGACAAACAAAACTATTAAACGTACTGCAAGGTGACGACTGGGAAACAGCACAGACATGGTACGATGCAGTAAAAGACTTTGAGTTCGAAGGTTGGGCCATGGGTGGTATCAACATGTGTGATATGGAAGTTATGCTGAAACGTCTAATCATAATGAGAGACGAGAAGAAATTAGACGGTAAAGATTGGATGCACGTGCTAGGTACATCACAAATGGACTGGGGTTGTTATCTTACACAAGTACAGAGACAAGTGAGAAAACATATCAATACAAACTTTACAATAAGTTTTGACAGTGCATCTGCTTTCTTATCAACTGCAAATGGACTAGTGTACACATACAACTCTTTTACTCCAGACAGATGGTCATTTGTAATGGACAAAGCACCAGATGATAGAAATTTAAAAGGATCTAAGATACCATTTCCGTTCCAGAGTGGAATTGGTAGCAGACTAAACATGGGTGACGTGTGTTACTATGGTGAGAATGACCTAAACAAGAATGGCAAAATTGGAGCAACTAGTTGGGATAGTTTCAGTTACTGTTTAATGATGGCACACAATGTTGAGAATCAGATCAGGGCAATACAAGTTGCTAATGACTTCAACGACATAGAAGCACTGAAACACAAGCCACAGGTCAAACACTGGAGGAAGACTAAAGCATCAGACAAGACAGATGAACCAAGCATATTTGTTCCAAGGAACATACTTTATTTTAACACATTAGTGGAAGAAGTGTTCACTAGTGAAAACCCAATGGACGTGATTAGCAATGCATCAAGTTTCCTAGCAGACATAAGAGGCAATAGATGGGCTAGGGCCACAGGCGGTGGTAAAGGCACGAACAATTTCAGTTCATTATTTGAATAGGAGGAAACAATGGTAAACTTGACAAAAAACAAAAACCTAAGAAAACTGAGGGTACATCACAATTACCTAAATAAAAAGGTAACTGAACTTACCAAAGACAGGAAAAAAGACAGGAGTTCTGAAAGCAAGACGGTGTTAATGACATTAAAGAAAACCAAACTTGCAATCAAAGACGCAATCGCAAGTGCAAAAGCGAAACTTGGTTTGACAAAATAAATTTTCAGTAGTATAATAAGAACATGGATAGAGATTACAAAACAGGCAAAAGCGACAGTGTAGGTGTATTTTCAGGGCTGGAGATAGAACACACTCCTGCATATGGTAAGCAAACATTGTTCTTGGCAAGGAATGACCTAGTGTTTGATCAGATAGTTGATTTAGCCAAACAATCAGAAGCAGAGGCAGTGTACTTTGGTGCTAACAGAACATTCATGCCACATATTGTAACACAGCTCACACAGATGATAAAACTGTTGGATAAAGGTTACTGGGTGACAATAGATTATCCACACGCCATACATGACCAAGTTAAAGAAAATTTCAAGTCTGTTTGGACACACGAGAAGTTTATTCCGTTCTGTTCCGTAATATTTCCTAATTCAGAAGGTGATGACAACCTATGTATCAAAGTTGATGACACAGATTTCAAAGCAACCAATCCAGGTGTATGGACCATGACTATGGATCACTTCAAACAAACGGCTGGATTCACTAGTTGGGATGAATACAAGAAAGACGAACCATTGGAGATCAAGAGTGCCTAGAACGAAATTGTCCAAGCAACAGCTAGATTACAAGGAAGGTGTAGCAGATTTCAAATCCTGGTTGAAAATGAACAAGGATTTTGAAGATCGAGGATTGCACGGAACAGACTATTACGTGAGAATGGTAGAGGAATTGGAAGCAAAAGTAAAACGATTAGAAACAAAATTAAAAAGGAAGGTTAAGAAATGAGTACTGAAGAAATGAGAGATCAAGCACTGAAAGAACAAGCTAACAAAGGCACTAAGATGATATGGGTAACATTCCGTAAGGAGGGCATCCACAAGTATCCGGCGGCATTAGATGATCCTAAACTGGCTACAGGCGATGAATATGATGTTAGTTTCCTAGGACATCCTCACAGACACATATTCCATTTCAAGGTAGCAATAGAAGTGTTCCACGATGACAGAGACATAGAATTCATACAGTTCAAAAGATGGATAGAGAACATGTACGCAGACGGCACAATGAAACTGGACTTCAAAAGTTGTGAGATGATTTCCGATGACTTATACGTGGCTATAACAAAAAGATATCCAGGTAGGAAAATAGAAATAGACGTAAGCGAAGATGGTGAGAATGGAAGTCATGCAGTTTACGAAGTACCAGTAATGGGTGGAATATAATGAAAGAGATTCATATACAACAAACAAGAGCAACAACTAGAATGGGACACTTGCCTGTAGAGGGCGGTGGATTGAATGCTGGATATGATACAGTCGACGCAGTGGCCAACATCTGCACAACGGCAGGTAACCTTGGCATGAAGTATGGCAAGGATTTTATCTGGGCATATGCAGGATACGATGACATAGGAGAAGACCTTGAAGAGTGCATAACACTATTGGTGAAAGAGGACAAGTACGAATCCTTTTTACATATTGCTTTACAAAACAACCATAGAATAAAACACACTGCAACAGGATCAGTAAAACTAATCAAGGAGAGAAGATAATGAAGGTGCCGTACACAAACTTCAAAACAAGAATAAATGACACTAACGCAGTGGGCGGTTGCACGTTCATAGGCGGAGAATGGAAGGACATAGACACAGTAGAGATATTTGACAACAAGAAAGTTGTTGTGTTCGCACTACCAGGTGCATTCACGCCAACTTGTAGTTCACAACAACTTCCAGGATACGAAGAGAAATATGATCAACTGAAAGCACTTGGAGTAGATGAGGTGTACTGCTTGTCTGTTAATGATGCATTCGTAATGAACGCTTGGTTGAGAGATGAGAAGATAGTAAAAGTCAAAGCGATCGGTGACGGAGAAGGTGTGTTCACACAGGGTATGGGTATGTTGGTAAACAAGCCTGGACAGGGATTTGGAATGAGATCATGGAGATACTCCATGCTAGTAGACAATGGTGAAGTTGTAAAAACATTCGTAGAGGACGGCAAAAACAATGCCAGCGATGATGACGATCCTTTCACAGTTTCAGATGTAGACACAATGATCGACTTTATAAAAGAAAACCCGTCTAATAGACTAGAACAACAGGCAACATTAAGTGCCGATGCTGTAAGTCCAGAATAATGCCAGGCAAATGGGACGGAAAATCAAGACCGGTTAACAACAAGTATCGTGAGAACTATGATGACATATTTAAAAGCAAAAGAACACGGGTGGCTAGAAGCAAAACAGTCAGGCGGAGCAGTGTACGAGCTGGGAGTCAAGCAGTCAAAACACGGAAAAGCGATTAGAAGGATTGCAGAGCCGCTGATGAATAAACACTGGAAAAATAGTGTGACAAATTTGCATAGAATATACAAGGTTGCTGAGTACTTGCTTAAAAGACAAAGCAGACCAAACAATGAAGATAAATGCAAATTAAATAAGGAAAAAAAATGATAATAAGACTAGTGTTTGAGCCCGAAGCCAAAGTTAATTGTAATCATGACGAGATGTTTAAGTTCTATTCAGAAAACTATCTGAGTGATTTCAAAACCACGTGGGGTGGGTACATAGTAATAGATAATTTCACAAAGAAAAACTACAGGCAAGAACCTTGTTACCAACGATATATCCCAAGTGTCGAGGGCACACAAGAAACACTAGACAAAATCCTAGAGTATGTGAAAATTAATCCAATGGCAGGATATACAACTCATGTATATGCGAATCCAGAGGGTGGAAACGAGGTAGAACAATTATGCTTATAGCAATGACAGGACACACCAAAGGGCTTGGGAAAGAATTTTCCCAACACTGCTACCATAAAACCGACCACCAAGTCATGGGATTTAGTAGATCCAACGGCTATGACATCAAGAACCCAGGCGATAGGCGGAAAATAGTAAAAGCATGTACCAAAGCAAGTATTTTTGTTAATCTTGTTCATAATTACTACCACCAAACTGATCTACTGTTAGAATTCTACAAGGAATGGGAAGACAAAAATAGATTGATAATAAGCATTTGCAGTGGGGTTGTTTTAGTTGACTCATGGGGACAGGATAGGCTAGACCTAATAGAATACAAGACTCAAAAACAAGCATTAGAGTCAATGTCGAAATATCTATCCCTTAGACCATCAGTATTACAAATAAAAAATTACAGGATATCAGAAATTAATTTTGCACGGGACACAAATAATCTAAATACTATTATAGATGAGTTCCAATTTTCTCAAAAATAAAAGTCTTTGCCCACTGCCATTTGCAGGCGCAATAGTCAACACTGACGGCACGGTTCAGTGCTGTAGTATATCAAAAGAGGAACTAGGCAATGTTAATCAAGAGTCTTTAGAGACAATATTAACAAACAGCAAAAAACTGAAAGAAATAAGACGTGACATGCTGGACAACAAGTTTCCACATAATTGTTCTGACTGCTACAAAAAAGAACAACATCATACAAACACTAATTTTGAGAACGTAAGCAACAGACTGTATCATATCAAAATTCTTAAAGATTCACCGTTTAAGTTATACAAAGATGAGCATAATTTTGAACTGCAACAGATGGACCTGCGTTGGAGAAACACGTGCAATTTTGCATGTGTATACTGTGACCATCATTTCTCTAGTGTGTGGGCACAGTTTGAAGGTGTACCCGACAAGATGACCAACGAAGCTATGGATGAAACTTTCCAATTTGTGAAAAATAACATAAAAAGTCTAAAAACAATATACATGGCCGGCGGTGAACCTTTCCTAATCAAAGAGAATTTGAAAATAATAGACCTTATACACAATGAAAACCCTGACCTACTGTTGAGAATCAACACAAATTTATCAATACTCACACCTAGGCTCTATGAACAATTGAAAACGTTGAAGAATGTACATTGGATAGTAAGTGCCGAGGCTACCGGCAAACGATTCAGCTACATCCGTTGGCCTGGAAAATATCCTGTACTTCTAGAGAACATAAAGAAGATTCAAAAGTTGCCCCATAAAGTTACCATCAACATGACGTGGAATTTACTATGTGCATCAAATATTCTTGAATTTATAGACGACATGCTTGATAATGGCTTACATCCTAATCAATTTGTTATGAACTTTGTGCAGGATCCAATAGAACAGAGTGTGTCAAATATTACCAAACTACATAGAGATAAATTGATCAAAAATATCCAAAAAAGAAAACAAAATACCAATGAGAAATTTTTCCTCTATAAGGTTTATGAGGAAATGTTAGATATATTAAGACAACCGTTGCTTGACACATACAAGACAGCATTATATAATACACTTATGGATCTTGATAAAAAAAGAAAATTAAACAGTAAGGAAGTATTTCCTGAATTATATGAGGAGGAAGTTTGAAAATATTTTATATGGGGTTAGAACCCTACGAAGGCAGATACACACTGCAATTACAAGAATGGACTGAGAGAGCATACAAGAAGCAAGGCATAGAGTATGTTGTAGTTCCAGGAACAACAATAGACGACACCAAAGCGATCAGTGTTGGACAGGTGCTAGACGCACACGGACGTTCTTATTTTGGTATGAGTCAAATGATGAATCTAGTTCAAATGATGCGTAATGGAGAAGTAACAAACAAAGACATTATATTTTTTGAGGACATGTTCCAGCCAGGCATGGAATCATTGCCATACATATTACACCAGGTGGAAGAGAAACACAGACCTGCAATTTATCTAAGATGTTTGGCACAGGCCATAGATCCAGATGACTTCGTACATGTATGGGGCATGAGCAAGTGGATGAGCATGTATGAACAGATGTGCAATGAAATACCTAACGTAAAAATACTTGCAACAAATGAAGAGATGGTGGCCCACATGAGGATAGCAAACTGGTCAGCACCCATATACAACATATCGGGGTTGAGTTTTGGCAAGGAAGAAGTGCAGAGCAGAGTAGAAAATATCAAACCGTTCATTGAAAGAAAACAGAGGGTAGTATTTGGTGCGAGATGGGATCAAGAGAAACAACCACAGTTTTACATGGATTTAGCAACCAAATTCAAAGAATCACATCCTGACGTTGAATTTGCTATATGTCAAGGTGGTCCGTTGAGATCAAACAATAAATTTTATGTCGACGAAGCAAAACATCTCGAAAAGCTAGGTATACTGACCATACACGAGAATTTAAAGAAGAACGAGTACTACGAGATACTTGCAGACTCGAGAGTGATGTTCAACTGTGCTTTACAGGATTGGGTTTCCAACACAGTCAGTGAAGCGGATTCGTTGGGTTGCAACACACTGTTTCCGGCATACAGATCATTCCCAGAGACCTTCGCAAATGACCACACGAGAATGTATGTTCCATGGTCACAGGAAGACGCAATCAACAAACTTGAAGTATTATTAAGCAAACCATCCCCTAGTATAGGCAAGATTTCTGATTGGACCGACGGTACCATAGACAGAATGATAGACATTATGACAGGCAAGGGAGAACAATGGAGAAGAGATGGACGACACTACAGAACACCAGTATCAGAATCCAAATATTAAAGGACTGAGCAAAGCAGTACTAGTCACAGGAGGAGCAGGTTATGTGGGATCACACACGTGTAAGTTCTTGGCCAAGAATGGCTTCACACCAATAACAATAGATAGAGACCTTAAGGACAAGTTCAAACCGGTAAACTTTGGTCCGAGTTTTGATATAAATTTGCCACAGGAGATAGAGAGACTGGACGAGATCATTAAAAGATTCAACATCACAAGTTGCATACATTTCGCCGGCAGTGCCTCAGTTGCTGAATCAGTTAAGGATCCGGCAGAATACTATAAGAACAATGTGATAGCCACTGTGGTACTATTAGACAAACTGATATCGTGTGGTGTCAAAACATTCGTGTACAGTTCAAGTGCGGCCACATATGGCGATCCTGGATTTAGAAAATGTAGGGAAACAGATACTCCAAAGCCTATAAGTGCATATGGTAGTAGTAAACTGATGATGGAGATGATATGTAAAGACTATCTCAGAGCATACGGACTATCAAGTGTTGGACTAAGGTACTTCAATGCCGCGGGGGCAGACCCAGAAGCAGAGGTTGGAGAATTACGAGATAAAGAAACACACATAATACCATTGGCAATCGATGCCGCAAGAAAAGGTCACACCTTCAAAATGTTTGGTGACAAATATGACACGCCAGACGGTACATGTGTAAGAGATTACGTTCACGTAATGGATCTAGCAGATGCACACGTTAAAGCATTGAACTATGCATCTGAACATGACGTTGCTGAGGTTTTCAATCTCGGCTCTGGTGCACCGGCATCAAACAAGGAACTTTTGGATACCGTACAGAAGCACACAGGTAAGATGAACATTGAAGTACACGACAACAGACCAGGCGATCCAGCATATTTGGTAGCAGACATAGATAAAGTGAAAAAGGATTTAGGATGGGAACCAACTCAAAGTTCAATCGATGAGGTGGTAGCAACTGCCGTACAATGGTATAACAAGAAACACCCAAAAGAAATACAGTAGTGGATCCAAAGAAAAAATACCAACTCTTTAAACAGAATGAGAATTTTTGCGTGTGTCCATGGACCAATACACAAATTTATACAAATGGAGATGTCAAAACATGTAGTGTAGGCAGAGATTTGTTAGGAAATGTAAATGACACCGACCTCGACGAAATATTAAGCAAAAGCAAAACGCTCAAAAGAATCAGAAGTAATATGTTAAATGACACCCCCGATACCAACTGTGTTGTTTGTCACCACAGGACTATAGATGATAGCGATTTCAATTACCTAAAAGATCATTACAACTATAAAATAGTTAAAGAAGATGTTAATTACGAAGATGTAGAAAACTTTGATTTACGTTTCATTGATTTACATTGGTCAAATATATGTAATCTACGTTGTGTGATGTGCCATCCAGAACAAAGCAGTCTAATTGCCAAGGATGAAAACTTTATCACAACTCCTGTAAACCAGAAGAATGTAAAAAAAATTAGAAAAATGATTATAGAAAAACAGGATCAGTTAAAGGAAATTTATTTAAGTGGAGGAGAACCTTTTTACATACCGTACAATTTTTCATTGTTAGAAGAAATTGTTAACAAGGAAGTTCCTATAAGAGTAAACACCAATATGCATTGGGAAAAAAACAATAGAGTTTTTAAAGCATTACTAAAGTTTAAAAATGTACAATTGACTATGAGTGTTGATGCATTGAATGAAAAATTTGGCTATATAAGAAATGGTGCTGACTGGGATACTTTTAAGAAAAATTTAGAGTTTATCAGGACAAACACCAATTTTGGAATCAGAGTAAACACTATATTCAGTGTAATTAACGCAGTAGACATTTGTAACTTAATCAAATATTTTTATGAACAAAATATCAAAGATATTACAATAAACTTGTGTACTACTCCAAGTCCTATAGATGCGAAAAATTATCCAAAAGACAAAAAGAGAAAAGTAATTCAGGATATATTAGATTTAATAAAGACCTTGCCAGCAGAAGATGTTAATTTAATTGGAAACTTAAAAAATTGTATTGATCGCATACAACTAGATAACGAACAACCTTACATGGATTGTTTAGATAAAATCACACGCAAACACAAAGAAAATTGGCGATCAGTTTTTAAGGATCTAGCATGAAACAAGCATTGTTAATTGGGTGTGGCAACAGGCGAGGAGAATATATCGTAAAAGGATGTACCGAGGCAGGATACAATGTCACAAACATTGGAGCAACTGACTCTATATTGCCAGGTATAAAAAATATTACAATCGATTGGCATAGTCTGGATATAACAAGATTGCATAAAATTCTTAAAACCATAGAGCACAAAGTTGATTTTATTTTTTTCAATCAAAATGCCTCGAGTCTATCACAGTCTGATTTTACTGAACACAAAGATACACTAGGTGTTTGGGGATTAATGAAAAATTGGACCAAAAGTTACTGGTTAAGTTGTCAAATGCCTTACTTTCTAATAAAAACATTGGATTCAAAATTACACAAAGACTCAATTGTTGGCTGGATGCTTTCCAGTTACATAGACAAAAATAAAGAAGGCGTGGAAACACATCCTGATTACAGCGGTTACAAATATACAAATTACATGTTAATGAAGAATTTTAATACAAAATATCAATGCTTTGGTATAGATCCCGAATTCGAAACTAGTGACAAGATCCAGCCTTTGATCAAAGAAATATGTTCAGGCAATAAAAAATGTGACGGTAAACTTTTTTAAGTTGACTAAACATAATAATACAAATATAATAGGAGTACGATGATGGATGAGAACATTTTAAAAGACAGTTGGGAACCTAAAGGCACAACAAGTGACAAGATAAAGAAAAGAATCAAAGCCGACAAGGCTCGTTTTTGGGCAGGTGATAACATCAGCAAGTACTTAGAAGAAGGTGACAAGCAAAAACTAATCGAAGAACTTACACCTAAGTTTGAATCTGTGCTGGACAGTTTACTGATTGACAGAGAAAATGATCCAAACAGCAATGACACAGGCAAAAGACTTGCTAAAATGTACATCAAAGAATTAATGGCTGGGCGTTATGACCCAATGCCTAACGCAACTGCATTTCCACAAGAAATGACCGAGGCATACACAGGCATATTAACAATTCGTTCAGAACTTAAAAGTGTTTGTTCGCATCACCACCAACCAGTGAGCGGTATCGCATACATCGGAATACTTGCGGCAGAGAAACTTATTGGATTGAGCAAGTACACAAGAATTGCCCAATGGTGTGCAAGACGAGGCACACTGCAAGAGGAATTATGCAACAACATAGCAAGAGAGATCATGAAAGCAACTGGCAGTAATGATGTAGGTGTGTACATTCAAGCAACACATGGTTGTTGTGAGAACAGAGGTATCATGGCACACAGCAGTTTGACACAGACCACCGTGCTGAAAGGTGCCTTCAAGGATGACAAGGGAACCAAACAAGAGTTCTTTGACAACATCAAACTACAACAGGAGTTCGCACCTAGATAGCATGGCAAAAAATAAAAAGAAAGAAGTTGAAATATCAGATGGCATACAAGTAAGTGGAACCGCAGATGAAAATTCCACATACTCGTTTGCAGACTTAGACACATCAGAAATGACTATGTCTAGTCCAACAATGACTATATCTGGTCCAGAAATGAGTTACACTATTGACGGAATGATGGATAGCGATG
>Ga0307488_10001236_pt1 | contig 21324 bp, 25 predicted proteins | sample SB02metaG_FD_202248 | JGI IMG/M metagenome (GOLD analysis project Ga0307488, IMG submission 202248) | Sea-ice brine microbial communities from Beaufort Sea near Barrow, Alaska, United States - SB 0.2 | ecosystem: Environmental > Aquatic > Marine > Coastal | place: USA: Alaska | collected... | reverse complement strand
TACTGGTTGTACAGGTGCTAAGATTGACTCTGCACTGCACACAGGCGGTAATAAGTCGATGGTTAAAAACGACTTTACAACAATCATCAGTGATGGTATTGGTGTATGGTGTACTGGTGCTGACTCATTGACCGAGCTTGTATCAGTGTTTAACTACTACGGTTATGCTGGTTACCTGGCAGAACTAGGTGGACGTATTCGTGCTACTAACGGTAATAGTTCGTATGGTACATATGGTGTTATTGCTGAAGGTGTAGCAAGTAGTGAAACTCCTATATACGGAATTATTAATAATAAAGCTGCACAAGCACAAATTACTAATACAGTAACTGACGGTACAACTGAAATTCTAAGATTTGAATTCGGTAATGCAGGTACTAACTACACTAATAGTTTGCATGTAGTTAACGGAGCTGGTTATAATGCTGCTGCCATTGCAGATGAATTTAGAGATGCAAGTACGTTTGAAACCCGTATTATTGATATTAATAATTCGGAAGGATACGGCGGCACAAGTTATGTAACTGCAAGCAATGCAGCACAATCAGGTAATACAACACAAATTACTATTGCTGCTACAGATCAAGCATTAAGTGCTGCATATGTTGGTATGAGAATACAAATTGTTGCAGGTACAGGTGTGGGGCAGTTTGCAAATATTGATACTTATAATACAGGTAGTAAAATTGCTACTGTTACTAAACCGTCAACTGGTGCAGCTGGGTGGGATCATGTTATTCCAGGAACAGAAATTGTAGCTAATTTAGACTTAACAACTAGTTATATTATTGAACCACAGATCACTTATAGCGATCCAGGTTACACTGCAACTGCAAGAACAATGGCAACAACTGCTGATTGGGAAGATGTAGTATACGGCGACGGTAAGTTTGTTGCTGTTGAAGCATCAGGTACTGTTGCTAACTATTCAGCAGATGGCGTTACTTGGGCAGACGCAGGTGCATTAACTGGAAACTTTGCTTGGACTGATGTAGTATACGGCGGCGGCGAAGGGTCTACGGCATATGCAGTAGTTGGCGGCCTCGGCGGCGAAGGTGCTATATTACAAGCAGTATTTGGTGTAGCTAATGTTAACGGTGATGCTACAGAAGATCAAATTGCAAGTGTAACTGTTGTCAACGGCGGCCAAGGATATACTACGCCTCCAACAATAACATTTACTCCAACTAACGGTGGTATTGGTGCAACTGCTGTAGCAGCAGTACTCAACGGCAGAATTCAAAGTATTACTGTTACGATTCCGGGATCAGGTTATAATAGTCTTCCAACTGTAACAGCAACTAACGACAAAGTTACAGGCGGTGTTGTTAATTCATGGGGACGTTATTATTATGCAGATCCTACAATTGTTATACAAGATCCGTTTGTTGGCGATGCCTGGGCATCAAGCACATCGTACAATTTAGATGATATAATTTACAATATAAACACAGGTGTTTCACCAAATATTAAAAACTGGTATAAAATATCTGTAGCTGGAACATCAACTACTACAGGACCTACACACGGCAGCGGAACTTCAGTAGCTAACGGTACTGCAACATTATTACATATTGGTGTGTCAGCAGTATTAATTCCTTCTAGAGTAGCACCTGCTGGAGCAATTGACGGACTAGTTTCATTAAGTGTTCAGCAATCGGGAGAAGGTTATACATTTACCCCTACAATTGAAATAATTGATACAGCGGCAAAATATGTAACAATTGCTACATCAACAGGAGATAACTGCTATACTACTAGAGCAGGCCTTGCAGCAACAAGTGCATGGGTTGCAGGTACTAGCACAGCTAAAACAGATCTAGTAGCACTAACATACGGTAATGGTGTATATGCTGCTGTTGGAGGAACAACAAGTGCAGTGTCAAGTACAAACGGCACAACTTGGATTTCAAGAACTATTCCAACATTAGGTGCAGGAACATATTCTGATATAGTATACGGTAACAATATCTATGTAGCAATTGCAACAGGATCATTAGTCACAGCAATATCAACAAACGGAAATTCATGGAGTGCAGGCGGTAATATGCCATCTAGTGCTGCATGGGGCAGTGTTGCTTACGGTAACGGTAGATTTGTTGCAATTGAAACTGGAACTGCTTCAACAAAGGCAGCTATTAGTTATGATAAGGGTGTTACATGGGTAGACACAGTGTTACCAGCAAGTACAACATGGCGTAAAATTGCATACGGTCAAGGCGTATTTGTTTGTATATCAGACGGTACTATTGCGGCAACGAGCCCAGATGGTATTGTATGGACACAACGTACATTACCTAGTAGTTCAAACTGGAGAGCTGTAGCATTTGGTAATCCAGCTACCGAACCAACATGGTCAGTAATTTCAGGTACTAACGGAACTACTGCTGCAACTATCAAGACAGGTGCAACATCAACCGGACGTGTTGCAGTATCAAGCGGTACTGTTACAGAAGTACGCATGGTTGAGCCTGGATCAGGTTATCCAAAAGGAGTTATTACTGCAACTACTGCTAGCGGAAGTGTTATTACAACTACTGATACTACTAACTTACTAGATAATCAACCAATTGAGTTTGAAGGAGTATCAACAGCTGGTATTTTAGAAAATATAACTTATTATGTTATTGGCTCAAGTATTGTTACAAATACATCGTTTAAAGTGTCAGCATCAACGGCCACAGAAACACCAGTTACTATAACTACAACTACTGGACTAACTGGACTATACCGTGCAGGACCAATTGTAACACTTACAGATCCAAATAAAGTTAGAACTGCTAACTTAAGAGTCAGAATGGGCGACGGTGCATTTGGAAATCCGTCATTCACTAATAGAGGTGCAGATAATACTACTGCTACAGCACAAACTGACGGTGACGGATACGCTAACTTGTATCAACCAAGTACATTTATTGATGTTGCTGGATTGTATGATGCTCCGGTCCCTGGATCAAACGTTGAGTTTGCAAGTTTACCGGGAGAATACTATAAACTAGTTACTGTAACTAACTTACTAGGCGAGTTAGGAAACTATACTGCTACGTTCCAACTTAATCCGGGACTAACAGTATTAAAAGCTCCAAGTCATGGCGATGTAATTACAACTAGAATTAAGTATTCACAAGTACGCTTAACTGGTCACGATTATCTATATATTGGTACTGGTAATAAAACACAAACTGGTTACCCGTATGTAGATATCACGAAAGCAATTCAAAGTAATCAAGAATTGTTTAGTGGCGGTGGACGAGCATTCTTTACAAGTACTGACCAAGATGGTAACTTCAACGTTGGCGACTTGTTTGGAGTACAACAAGCAACTGGTACTGCTACGTTGAACGCAAGTGCGTTTAATCTAAGTGGATTGAACAGCTTGCAACTAGGTGCACTTGAACTTGGCGTTGATAGTGCTATCATTACACAGTTTAGTACAGACCCGTTCTTTACAGCTGATAGTGATAACATTGTTTCAACACAGAGAGCAATTAGAGCATATATTACTGCACAAATTGGCGGTGGTCAGAGTTCGTTGAATGTAAATACATTAACATCAGGTATTGTGTATATTGCAGGAAATTCGATAAGTACTACTACAGGAGCAGGTATTAACATAACATCAAGAATGAACTTTACAGGTGGAATTACTGGTACACCGGTTGCACTTGCGTTCTTTATGCAAAGATAACGGAGAAATAAAAAATGGCAACAGGAAGATTAGAAACCCCAATAATACTTGGGACGTCGTTAGGGACAGATACTACAGTATACACAGTACCGGTTGGTTCGTATACTGTTTGTAATCTTTCCTTAACAAACACTACTACAACAGCAGTAACAATTCGATTAGCAATGACATTAACTGCAAGTTCCCCAGGAACTGCAGAATACATTGAATACGATACTGTTATTGCAGGGAAGGGCGTATTTGAGAGAACGGGTTTAGTATTGGGAGCAGGTTTAAATTTAGTAGCAGTTGCAAGCGCACCAGCATCTATATCTGCAACAGTATACGGCATTGAAACGTCAACAACTTAAGGTGAAATATAATGGCAAGATATAATACTACATACCCGGTAACAACTCGATCAGGAGTAGGAACTATTGCAGCTCCTAATACAGGATTGTTCACTACACTAACAGGTACTCCGCCGTATACAATAACATTACCTGATCCTTCATTATTTGCAGGAGCACATCAGTCGTTTTGGAATAATACTGGCGGTGTAGTAACATTATCAACTCCATCAGGTAATATTGTTACTGCCGGAACAGATGCTACTACTTGGGCTATGGCTAGTGATTCTATGGTTAGTTTAGCATCAAACGGCACACATTACTTGTTATACGTTAATACAGGCGGCTTTGTAACAAATGCTGGCGGAAATTTTAACGGAACTACAACAGTAACAGGCACAAATACATTCAACGTTGGTACCGGTCTAACTACATTAGGCGGAAACCTACAAGTAAACGGTGCAACTGTTACAGCAAGTGCAGCATTTACACCATCAAGTGCATACCATTTAATAACTAAAACATACTTAGAAACTAATTACGGACAACCGTGGGTAGTACAAGCTGCTAGTACAACAGTAACATCAGGCGGAAGATATCTTGTTGATACAAATGCTAGTGCATTAACACTTACACTTCCTACAGGTCAAGCTGTTGGAGCAGAAGTACACTTCATTGATTATTCAAGAACGTTTAATGTTAGACCATTAACTGTTGGAAACAACGGACAAAGAATTATGGGAACCATAGACACAATGACGGTAAATACACAAGGAGCAGCATTTTCATTAGTATGGTCTGGAACCACTAATGGCTGGCTAATTACACACGGTATCTAATAAGGGAATACAATGGCTATTGATTATAATTCATTAAAGAAGATTACATCGGCAAGTATAGTTGACGGTTCAATTGCCGCAGCTGATATTGCTGACGGTAATGTTACTGCAAATGAAATAGGAAATACACAAATTTCCTCAGCTAAAATGGCAACTAATTCTGTTGATCTTGGCGCAAATACAGTCACTGGTACACTACCAGTAAGTAAAGGTGGAACTGGAACAACAAATCCGTTCGGCGGAGCATACCGTACACTAATATCCAATGGATCAGCAATAACTACTAAGCAACACGGTGTTTATGGTATGCAAGCATTTACAGGTAGCGGCACCTGGACCCGCCCATCAAATGTAAGATTTATCAAAGTACAAATAATTGGTGGCGGCGGCGGCGGATCAGGTCACGGCGAAAGTGGCGGAGCAGGTGGTTACTCAGAACGAGTACTTGATGTCACAGGGATCGGATCAGTGAGTGTTACTATTGGTGGCGAGGTTGGCGGCACTTACTATTCAGGTGCAGGTGGCAATGGTAATGGTAGCTCATTTGGTCCATATCTAAGTGCAGGCGGTGGTTATGGAGCTAACAGAAATAATCAACACTCAGGCGGTCTTGGCGGGAACGGAAGTGGTGGTAACTTAAATATATACGGTGGTGGCGGCGCAAATCACCACCAAGAAAGTGGCATCGGTGGTTCGGGTTTTTGGGGAGGTTCGGTAGCCGGAGGTCACCCACAGGGTGGCAACTTCAGTCACAATCACCAATCACATAGTTCACCAGGTAGTGGCGGAGCAGGCGGGTATTTCCATGGACACCTAGGATCAAATGGACGTCCAGGATACTGTTTAGTTACAATGTATTATTAATCAAGAGAGAAAACAATGGCATTTAATTATGATTCGCTAAAGCGTATAACAACAGCAGGAATAGTTGACCGTACTATATCAACAAACGATCTCGCATCTAACTCAGTTACTAACGGAAAATTAGCTAATACTACAGTGACTGCAAATAAATTTGCTGCTAGTGCAGTTGATCTAGGAGGCGGAGTAACAACAGGAACTGCTGCTACGGGCAAAGGTGGAACCGGTCTGACTAGCGTCGGCACTGCTAATTATGCACTAACAATAAATAGTGCTAACAATGCATTAGTATTTGCACCAGTAGGTCTTAATGGAATGCAAGTTTTTTATAGTTCAGGTACTTGGAATCGTCCTTCGGGCGTTAGATTTATCAAAATACAACTCCAGGGTGGCGGCGGAGGTGGTTCAGGTCACGGCGAAAGTGGCGGAGCAGGTGGCTATGCAGAACGAATTTTAGACGTTACTGGGATCGGATCAGTAGGTGTTACTATTGGTGGAGAGGTTGGCGGCACTTACTATTCAGGTGCAGGCGGCAACGGCAATGCTAGCTCATTTGGTCCATATCTATCAGCAGGTGCAGGCTACGGAGCAAACAGAAATAATCAACACTCAGGCGGTCTTGCTGGCACAGGTAGCGGCGGTACTGTAAATATATACGGCGGTGGCGGCCAGTGCCACCATAACAGATCAGCAGTAGGCGGAGATAGCTATTGGGGAGGTTCGGTAGCAGCTGGGCACCCACAAGGTGGCAACTTCAGTCACAATCATCAATCACACAGTTCACCAGGTAGTGGTGGAGCAGGCGGATATTTTAACAGTCACCTGGGATCAAATGGTCGTCCAGGGTTGTGTGTAGTAACGATGTATTATTGATAAGTACAATATGAGAGAACACAATGGCATTTAATTATGATTCACTAAAACGCATAACAAGCGCAAGTATTATCGATACTACAATTATCGCTGCTGACATTGCAACAAGTAATGTAACAACAGTTAAAATAGCTAATACAGCAGTTACTTCATCTAAACTTGCAGCTAACTCGGTTGATTTAGGTAGCAGTGTAACAACTGGTTCTGTAGGAGTCACTAGAGGCGGCACTGGCTTAACTAGTGTTGGAGGCAATTTACAAACACTACGTTCAACAGGCAGTGGGCTACAGTATGCAGATATTGGTATGAGAAGTATGCAAGTATTTACTGGCAGTACTACTTGGAATCGTCCTGCCGGTGTTAGATATATTCATGTACAAGTAGTAGGTGGTGGCGGAGGCGGTTCAGGTCACGGCGAAAGTGGCGGTGCTGGCGGCTATTCAGAACGAATTTTAAACGTAGACAGTATATCGTCAGTGAGCGTAAATATTGCCGGAGAGGTAGGCGGCACTTACTATTCAGGTGCAGGTGGCAACGGCAATGCTAGCTCATTTGGTCCATATCTATCAGCAAGTGGCGGCTATGGAGCAAACAGGAATAATCAACACTCGGGCGGCTTAGCTGGAGTGGGCAGTGGTGGTAACTTAAATATATACGGTGGCGGTGGCGGATCTCATCACCACAGTTTTGGCCCAGGCGGAAGAAGTTTTTGGGGCGGGTCAGTAGCAGGCGGCCATCCACAAGGTGGTAACTTCAGTCATAATCACCAATCACATAGTGCACCGGGATCAGGTGGTCGCGGCGCATATTTCCATGGACACCTAGGATCAAATGGACGTCCAGGTTTAATTACAGTAACGGAGTATAGATAATATGAAAAAAGCATTAATGGGAGCTATAGGATACATACAGCAAATTGTAGACCCGGGAGAAGATTTTGAAATTTACAACGGTCCAGATGCAACTATTCAATGGGTAGATGCACCAGATAACGTTTCGCTTGATTGGACACTTGAATATAGTCCGTCACAAGAAACAATGGTATGGGTAGAACGCGATACTCCATTTAGTGATCGAGAAGTAGCTAGAAAAATTGCATATGGCGAAGTTGGAGCACAGTTAGGTATGATATACGACGAGCTAAAAGAAGCTGGTACGCTTTCGATGGACGGTCTTTGGGCATCACATATTACTGCGGTTAAAGAAAGTATTGAAAAACCTGCGGCAAGACCAGAATTACAAACACTGGAAGAAATTATGGCACTTAATGAAGTAATAGAACCTTCAGTTGATGTCCCAGCAAAGATGTCAAGCCACGAACTGCCATGTTGGAAAAGATATTCCGGCTGGTGGGGAAACCAAGAATAAGGAGATATAAATTATGGCAACATTAACAGCAGTAGGTCCAGTAGTAATAGAAAATATGAACGTGGCAAAAAATATAGAAGTACCATTAGTGTCATTTGAAAAATATGTAGCTATGGTAGTAGAAATTGATGGAGCAGAAGTTAGTTTAGATTTTAACGAAGATAGACTGTACAAAGCTACGCATAATGAAATTAAATATCGATCAGTGGGTCCGCGTTGGGTCGCTACAGCATAATATAACTAACATTATTTAATTTAAAAAGCAGAGTATTACGCTCTGCTTTTTTTATGTCACATTTGTAGAAATTGTAATCACAGCACTATAAATATCAATAAGCGATAACAAATCAAGGAGATAGTATGAATATTAAGAGTGTATGTATTGTAGGCGGCGGCTCAAGCGGCTGGATGACCGCAGCGGCACTGAGTAAGTTATGCCCGCATTTAGAAATTACACTAGTAGAATCTAAAAAAGTAAAAACTGTTGGTGTTGGTGAAAGCACTTTAGGTCATATTAATAAATTTTTAGACATGCTCGATCTTAAAGACGAAGATTGGATGGCAGAATGTAATGCAACATATAAAAATTCGATACAATTTACAAACTTTAGAGACGGTAACGGAGAAGTATTCCAATACCCGTTTGTTCAAGGTTATGATTTTACAGATGCTAATAATGGATTAGATACTTGGGGCGAATTAGCAACATTGTACCCCGAAGAATTTCCACCTGAAACGTTTTCAGAAATGTATGCTCCGACTAACACATTTCTTGCCAAACATAACAAACAGTCAAACAATTTAGACAAATCATTAAGACATTACAGTTTTAAGTATGATACAGCATATCATATGGATGCAGCATTATTTGGACAATATTTAAAAGACAAAATTGCCATACCTAATGGTGTTACGCATATGTACAAAGACGTGCATTCATATGTTAAAGATAGTCAAGGTAATATTCTACAAATACTTTGTGATGACGGTCACAACTTAAAAGCTGATTTATGGATTGATTGTACAGGATTTCAATCTATATTATTAGAAGGCTGGATGAGTTCGACATTTATTCCTTTTGACAAGCATCTTGCAAATGATAAAGCATGGGCTTGTCGTTTGCCGTATGTTGATAGAGAACGAGAAATGCATAATGTCACAGACTGTCATGCGCTCGATAACGGTTGGGTATGGAATATTCCTTTATGGAATCGTATCGGAACTGGTTATGTATTCTCAAGCAGATTTATTTCAATAGAAGGAGCTCAACAAGAATTTCGAGAGCACTTAGCAAAAAAACATAGCCCGGAACTAGCAGAAGCAGCTGAAATGTTTTTAGTTAGCATCAAACATGGCCATCGACGTCGGGCGTTTGTTAAAAACGTAGTGGGTATTGGCCTAAGTTACGGTTTTGTTGAACCATTAGAGTCAACTGGGTTATTAACTACTCACGAAAACATTATTAAATTAATTGACTTACTTAATCGAAGAGATGGATACGTTACTCGATCTGAACAAGAAGCATACAATTATGCTGTTGAATATGATATACTAGGATTTAGAGACTTTGTATCAATGCATTATTCATTATCAAAACGTACTGACACTCCTTACTGGCGTTGGTGTACACAGCTTAACGAATATCACCCTACGCAATTTAACGATTTTGTACCACAGTATAACAGTTATACTAATTTATTAGTTAGTATACAAGCATCTAATACATTAAATGCTGGAATGCAGGGCAATAACTTTATTGCAGCTGGAATGGGCATAAAAGCAGTATCGACACCTGCAATTGTAAATGCTAGATATGCCTTTACGTCTGAAATAGATCCCTCTAGTAACGGATTCCGACCATTAGAAGATTCTCGTAAAAAATTCCATCAATCTAAGAAACATATAGAGGACTATGTTAAAACACTACCGAGTCACTACCAATATTTAAAAGAAAATATCTACGGAGGAACTGATTCGTATGATGTTTAAGAAAAAATCTTGGTTGAGATTTTATTCTATGGAACCGGGTGTTGCCGAAGTATTTCCTATTATTCCAGCACACAAGTTAAAACGAGCTTGGATGCAGCGTAACGATCCTCCGGATCCTGATAACGGAAATATGCATACTAAGAATTGTCCAGGTATTACTAAATTAGTATCTATGGGGTACGTATTACGTGCCCCAGCCGACTTTATAATAAAAACTGATCCCGATAACAATACAACATTTCAGTGGACTGAATCAAGAAGATTTAATACAGAGTCGTTAGGGAATGAAAGATATATTGGATATCACAATCTGCATCAAACTGAACCAACATTAGATGACCCAACAACATCATTACGGGTTGCAGTTAAAATTGATACACCTTGGAGAGTTAAAGCATCTGACGATATTTTACTATTACAAGTTCCTGTGTCATATAACAACGAACCAAGGTTCACTGCTGCACACGGTATACTAGATCCGAGATATGGTCATGTGGTAAATGTACAACTATACTGGCATGTATTAGAAGGTGAAACTTTAATTAAAGCAGGAACTCCTTTAGTTCAGTATATACCTGTGCAACGACATTTTAGTATTAATAATGTAGATTTAATAGTCGATGATGCAACACACGATGATAAAGATCTAGAACAAGCATTCAACTATATGAACAGTTGTGCATTTATGCCAACTGATAATCTTAAATCAAGACTACAAAGAACTATGTCAGTGATGACTAAGTATAAACACAGGAGAAAAACATTATGGACTTCATTACTGAACTCAATATCGCAATTGCTAAAGTAGAGGCAACTCTTACAGAACATTCTAACAAGTTAGCAGAGCTAGAACAAGAATTTGCAGATGTTAAACTAAATCCTTACGGAATTACTACTATCGATTTTTCACAACGCCAAGAATTATTAGAGGATACAACTAAAATGGAAGGCGTAATAATGGGGCTTAATTTAGCAAAAGAGACCTATGAATCAACAGTTAGTGCATAATGGAGAGAATGTTGATCCGTTTCCTAAACTAATATGGAAGTTTAAATATAACTTTCCATTTGAAGATATAATTGATCGGATCAATTATCTATCTAAAGAAACACTAAAAAATTCTAATCTAGAAGCCGGTGCAGCATTTTCAACAGCCGCTGCACCGTTTGATCCACCGCACACATGGCCTGAATTACGAGATTTTAGAGAATGGCTACAGGGGCCTTTAGATTTTGTTTGGCAACATCATAATTTTAAACAGTATAATACAAGTGTTATAAACTCGTGGATCAATGTCCATAAAAAAAGCGGTGTTACTTTAGAACATAATCATAGCCATACACCGTTAGTTATTACTGCATATCTTAAATTACCTACTAATTCTGGGTTTATTGAATTTAGAGACCCGTTAGAATATCATAAAACTAATACTCCCATTACACCTGAAGAAGAACTATGGAAAGCAGTTCCGTGTGAAACTAATGATATATTAATCTTTCCGGGATGGATTAAACATAGAACGCAACCTAATTTAACAGACAATGACAGAATTGTTTTAACAATGAATATAGGATAACATGGATTTTAAATTTTGTAACCCTGATGCAAATTCATTTAATAAAGAAATTCTAATAAAGTCTTTAGAAGAATGGAATGTAGAATATATAAAACTATCCGATAATACCGGATATTGGATTGCAGACAATCCATTTAAAGATAACGGATTTGAAAAATATCGTGAGCTTATTTCGGCTTTTCCAATAGTAAAAAATAATAATATAGATGCATGCATGGATCCAAATCCGTTTGATACAATTCATCTACCAGAATGGATGACTAAAAATATATTACAATTAATAATTCAATATTATACAACATATATAGAATTGAATGTTATAGGAAAGAATGTGCATGAGTGGGGCAATTTATATTGGGCAAATCGTTCTCGTCCAATAGAAGCATTTAGAATTCCGCACATCGATTATCCGGCAGGCATAGTAGGAAATTTATGGTTATCAGATCATCCTGAAGATAGTACTGGTACTAATTTATACGAGTATACTGGAAAAATACACGGTCTATATTATGATTTTCAAATAGATAATACACATCCCTTATATAAAAAATACAAAGAATTATCAACAAGTGAAAGATTAGATAGCTGGATAAACTTTAGTGACGACGAAGCTAATGAATTTGGATTTAAAAAAGTTGGAGTTGCTCCTAGTACATATTCAAAGATAACTATGTATAGATCAAGCACTCCTCATTGCCCTTATATAGACTCATCAATTGATTTTAGATGGAGTCATACCTTTGCATTTGAACAAGAAAATTTAACAGTAGGAAATACATTACTATGAATATGGATTTTTATTTTCCGACGCCTGTTTGGTGGGAAGACACTAACATAGACAATACTCCAATTATCGAGTTATGTAATAAATTACGTAATGACGATCCCAACGGGAGAAAAATTAGTAACAACGGCGGGTGGCAATCTTCAGACTTTAAACCTAACGAGCATACTGAATTTGCAGATTTCGTAATTGCTGTAACTAATAAGTCTTTACAGTGCCTAAATGATTATGGATATGTGCAAAATGCATATAAGTTGGAAATGCTTAATGCCTGGTTTAATATAAATCAAGAAGGTAATTCAAATCAAATTCATACGCACGGTGGATCATTTATATCGGGCGTCTATTATGCAAAAGCTAATACAGATCAAAGTGAATTAATATTTTATAAAAACTTTACAGAAGACTACATCATAACATCTGCAGGTGATATTGAACAATTTACCCCTATTAGTGGAGCAACATGTAGATATCCGCCAAAAACCGGAAGGTTAGTCTTATTCCCATCCTATATTCCACACGGAGTAATGCCAAGTACTAGTAAAGATGAGCGGATTTCTTTAGCATTTAATATGAGGATGTCTAATGTATAATAATATTGCAGAAAAAATATTTACTAAAGTTGACTTAGAAAATGACGACAAAGCATGTTACTTTAAAAACTTTATTGAAAATCCGTCAGAGTTACTAACATGGAACGATGTTGAAGACTGCATGAATAATCCTAATTTTTATGAGTTTGAATTAGTAGATCACAATAACAATAAAGTAGATATACCTACTGGTGCAAAGGCATGGAACTATCATCGTCCTATTCAAAATAAAAAGTTTTTATTTGACAATGTTAATCACGGGCACACATTAATAATTACAAATTATGGATTTCACAACGACAACACAAATAAATTATTAGCAACATTTGAAAACTTATTCGATGTTCATGCAGCCATACATGTGTACGCTGGTCTAAAAGGATCTAAGTCATTTACTATACACGACGATTATCCTGCAAACTTTATTATCCAAGTTGAAGGCGAAACACGGTGGCAAGTGTTTGAAAACAGAATTTCTTACCTTTTTAAAACAGGAAGAATGAATGGAAGGGTAAATACCAGTATGCTTAGACCTGCCCTTGATGTAGTATTGACACCCGGTGATGCATTGTATATTCCTTCGAGAGCTTATCATTGTGCAGAACCAACAGAAAAAAGATTGTCAATCAGTATTCCTTGTTGGCAAAGATTAACTACAGATAATTCGGATAGCATGACTGACAGATTTAAATATAGGATTAATAAAGATGCTTAATTTGATTGAAATACCTGATCTAATTGATACAGAATATCAGAAAAGATTGTATGATACTGTAACTGATATTAAATTTCCGTGGCACTATTTAGAAGATACAACTTACGAAAGATCAGATAAGCCAACAGCTAATACTCCGGCGTTTACTCATTTATTGTTTAACAACAATGGAACTAAAAGCGAATACTTAGATGCATTTACTCCTATGTTCTTAGAAGGAATAGAAAAATGTAATTTAAAATTAATTTCAACTATACGATTTAGATTAGGATTTCTTTTAAAAACTAGATATAATATTCCAAGCATGCCCTATGTACATAACACGCCTCACATCGATTGCGAAGGAGATCATTACACTGCTATATACTATTTAAATACAACGGACGGCGATACTTATTTGTTTAATGAAACAGAAGAATCGCCAAAGTATTCTGTTAATAAACGGATTAGACCCGATGCTGGGAAATTTATTTGTTTTAATGGAAGACATTATCATGCAAGTTCGTGTCCTAAAATGTTTCCTTCGAGAATTGTATTAACAATGAACTTCACAGCGGAAGAAAAATAAAATGAATCCATTTAAAGATAGAATTAATAGACCGTTTATACCCACAGTGATAATTGATAACTTCTTTGAAAGTCCTATGCTGTGGCGACACTTTGCATTAAGTCAGGAGTTTTATAAAGGTGAACGAGGCACCTGGCCAGGCATCCGTACCCAGATGCTTAAAGAACTTAGTACAGAATTGTATGAAACATTAGAATTTAAATTATTGCAACAATTACCAATGTTTAAAAAATTTAGTAAAATTGAATCAACCTTCCAACTTATAGACGAGACATATGGAAATGGGTGGGTACACGACGACAACCCTGAACATAATGTGGCTGGTATAATTTATCTAAATGAAGATGCTCCTATAAACAGCGGAACTACTTTATATGTAGACGAGGTTGATATTAACGCCGACAGTTATACACAAATGTTTGTAGACGATGTAATGAGTACTGATCCTGAACTTAGATCACAATTTAAAAAATATAGAAACGAACAACGATCTAAGTTTACTCCAGCAACCGAAGTTGACTTTCAATGGAATAGATGTGTTATGTTTGATCCTAGAACATGGCATAGTGCAGATAATTTCTTTGGTACAACCAAAGAAGATTCAAGACTAACACTAGTATTTTTTGGAAACGCAGAATGACAGATAGACACATTGATATAGACCTAATAAACAATTCTGCAGAACGCAGTGCAGAACGCATTAATCAGTACGATTTAAAAAATAGAAAGAAACATCAGTATTTTCCTACTAAGGTTATTGATAATTTTTTTGAAGCACCTAGTCTGTGGCGAAAACTAGCATTAAACACAGAATGTAGTCAATCAACTGATGGTACTTGGCCAGGAATACGATCAACATTTTTAAATGATATTGACGAGGAAGCATTTGAATTACTAGCTAGGTCTCTACTAAAGTATATGCCCGGGTATAGAGGCTTTACTAATCTATGGACAACATTTCATTTTATTGACGAATCGTACGGTAAAGGTTGGGTACATGATGACGATCCAGAACTAACAGTATCTGGATTAATATATTTAAATCCAGTTGCTCCGCTAGGAACTGGAACTACTTTGTATAAAGATCAGTATGATCATTCGGCAGACAAATATAATAAATTATTTAAGCAAGATGTATTATTTGCTGAAAAAGAAGAAAGACCGTCTCTTAACAAATATAGAGAAGATCAACGAAACTGCTTTACGCCAAGTATGACTGTAGAAAATGTGTATAATCGGTGTATCATGTTTGATCCTAGAGTATGGCACAGTCCTAACAATTTCTTTGGCACAACTAAAGAAGATTCAAGACTAACACTAGTATTTTTTGCAAAGGCAGGATAGTATGATTAATCACTATGATGATATTATAGAAATTAAAGACGTAATACCAAAAGATTATCAAAATCATGTATATGAGCAGCTTACTAGTTTAAAATTTCCTTGGTATTTTAATACCAACTTAGTTAGTAATGAGAATCAGTTAAAGGATAAAGAAGATACTAATATATCAGGTTTTAATCATTTTTTATACGAAGAAAATAAACCAGTTTCACCTTTTTTTGATACAATCTATCCCTTAGTATTAAGTATTACAAGTAAAATAGATATAGGGTTTAATAAGATAGAACGCATGAGATTTAATCTTACAATGCGAAATAAACATGCATCTGAGCCCTGGCATATGCCGCATATTGATAGTTGGTATCCTCATTATAATGCAATATACTACGTAAACGATTGTGACGGCGACACTGTAATTTTTAACGAAACTGATCCAGAATATAAAAGAGATTTATCAATTATAGAAAGAAATGAGTTTACAGTAAAGCATCGTGTTACTCCTGAAAAAGGAAAGATTGTAATATTTCCCGGACACTATTATCATGCAAGTTCTTTTACTAAAAATAGTAAATTTAGATGCGTATTAAACATTAACTTAGGAAAGATATTTGCATGAATGACTATAAAATATATAAATCACAAACTGTAATTGATAATCAAGAATACATGATTAGAGATTTGTATCTTGCACATGAATATTTTAAACGACAATTTCCTAAACAAGATTCAACTTGGGGATATTCGTATTATAATATTTTTGCAGTAACTTCGCCATCACCAACATTTTATAATCTATATAAAGAGCTGACTACTGTTATTAGAGAATACGTAGGCGATGATAGACCGCTATGGATTCAATCATGGCTTAACTTTCATATGCCCGACGAAGTGTTAGATTGGCATGGCCACGCCTGGCCCTATCATGGATATATTAGTATAGATCCTAAGAATACAAAGACAGTATTTGACGGATACGAAATTAAAAATGAAATAGGTAATATATACATTGGCCCAGGATATAGACAACACAAAGTAGAAGTATTAGAAACTTTTGATACTCCTAGAATTACTTTAGGCTTTGATATACACGAAACACCAGCAACGCCCTATGATCAGTTTAGTTTGGTACCATTACTATGATAGTAAAAAATGATTTTGCATTTGTTATTAAAAATGCAGTAAGTGTAGATATTTGTAAGTTCCTTTCTACTGAATTTAGAATGTTAGAAAACTGTGTAGAGTTTTTTAATAACGGCGACGGGAAATTGGTCGGCAAAGAAATAGGCCTTACTGAGAGTTTCTCAGTATATTCTCCATTATTTTTAGAAACACTGTCTTTGCATGTTAAACCATTAGTTGAAGAAGCAGTTGGTAAACAGTTATGGTCTACCTACTCATATGGAAGAATATATAAAACAGGAGCCGAACTCGAACAGCATTTAGATCGAAGAAGTTCTGAATATACAGTGTCGTGTTGTTTAGAAAAAGATGCTGCACACGATTGGTCTTTGATTGTAAAACGACTAGACGGTACCGAAGAGGAATATTTCTTAGAAGTTGGCGACATGTTAGTTTATCCCGGTAGGGATCTGCTTCATTGGCGTCAAGGAAAATTTAAAGGCACCGAACAAATACAAGCATTTATACAATATGTTGATAAGGACGGCGACAGTTCGGATTTAAAATGGGACAGCCGGCCACTAATGGGATTACCTTGGGAAACAGCTAGGCCGGATGTACATCAAGGGTTGCAACAAATGATGGACATTCTTAAAAAGGCACCTGTAGCAGAAAAACTTAACGAGGTACTACCATCTATAACAGATCTATTAACCAATTTGCCTAAACAGTAGATCGTTCAATTGGTGTTGCAACAGTGTGAATTCTATTAACAAAAAACACTTGAGTTAATCTCTCGCCTTGGCCGCAATCAAAATTATTAGCTCGGTGATATGTTTCACCAGGATATGCTACTAGTGTATTATACACATTATTAAATCTTGTAGTTTCTATAAATTTATTATTGTGTTCTTCTAACGACAGAACATATTGATCAATGTCTACTGTTTCATTTTTATAAAAATTACATTTGATTTTATAATCTGGAGAAGCACGTTCACCTTTTTTAATTGACAATAAAGATGTTCCGCTATCTAAACCTGCATCTGGAGTTAGATAAATTAATCCTGCAAGAATAGTGTTGTCATCCATATGTGTCCATCCTACATTTGTTTTAGGATTATCATAGGGTTTAATTTTTTGAAAATATGTAGTAATTTCCCAGTTCACTTGTTCGTTATTAAAATTATAAAATAACGAGAATAATTTATAACAAAATTGCTGTGTAAACTCTTGGTCAATTTCATGCAATGGTTCAGTCCGTACTCCGGGATATTCACCTAATGGTGGAGCAGTATAAGTTTGTGATAATGCAAATTTTCTTACATCATCTATATTATTATAAAAGTTGTCTATTGAGATTGCTGGAAAATGTTTCATATGTTATAATGCATTTCTCTATCTCTTTTTAATATTTCATTTAGTGCAGTTCTATGAGATACATACGTACTTTCTTTAATATGTTGATGTACACTTATAAAGTTATCATGTGCCTGTTTATTAACCCAAGGTACATATGTGTTTATTTTGCTGTGTATAGCTTGATTATCAAATAAGCCTAATCCGTGCATTACTTGCAGATAATTTAATTCTTTAAACATTGTAAAATAAGAATTAAAGTGACCTAATCCTGGTAGTTGTGTTTTAAATGCTTCTAAATGCTCTTTATGGAATTCAGTAAGTTCGATATTGTCCTTTGCCCACTTCCAAAATTCTGAATCATCTCGGCTAGTCATATAATGCAATTGCACGAAATCTATGATATTTTCCGCTACTTTTCTAAAAGTCTTGTTATATTTTTTAGACACATCTTGATTCTCTTTAGTCCAGTAAAATATATCTGAGCAAAAGCCGAACATTTGTTGTATTGTAGATCCTATGCTAGTTGCTTCCAATGGTTCCACAAACATTCCAGCAAGCCCGACGCTTAGACAGTTTGACACCCAGAATTTATCCACATAGCCTGCACTAAATTTAATTTTCTTAGCAATCGCAATATCATATGGAAACTGTGATCTAAATTCTTTTTCGGCATCTTCGTCACTGATAAATTTATCACAGTATACATAGCCATTACCAAAACGATCCTGTGTTGGAATTCTCCACATCCATCCCGAGCTAAGTGCCCTAGCAAGTGTATGGGAAGGAATTTCTTCTTCTCTAGGCGAAGGTGCAGCAATAGCACTATTCATAGGCAATTGATTGCTACAATCTACCCATTTAACATCTAATTTAGAATTAATAATTTTTCTAAATCCACTACTATCAATAAAAAAATCTGCCTCGTAAGATTTGTTTTGTCCGATCAACGATTTAACAATCCCATCTTCTATAATAACATCTTCAACTATATCATCAACTATATCAATATCTCTTTTACTGCACAGTTTATGAAAGAATGTGTTTAACTTATTAGTATCAAAATGGTATTGATTTACTATATCATGATATGGCTCGCTGTGTTCCGATTTAATTGATGCACTATAAACTGACAACATAGGGTCACTATTATCAGCAATTATTTTAACCATAGTTGAATATATTCCAGTACGCTCGTCTCTGTATGCAGCAAATTCTGGGAGACTGTGCCAGTATTCTTTACCGTCGCCGTTCCAGTTCTCAAATCTAATTCCGGTTTTAAATGTTGCTCCAGTTTCTTTAATTAAATCAAAAATATCAATGCTACAATGATTCATAAAGCCTCGCCAGTGTTCTGTACTACCTTCGCCTACTCCTATGATACCGTATTGTGAAGATTCAACAACTGTGACTTTTAAATTTTTGTATGTTGCTCGTAACATTAGTGCTGAAATTAACCCAGCTGTGCCGCCGCCGAGTATTGTAACTGATTTTATCAACTTTATGTTCTCCAGGTTATTGTGTATACTATTTACTCGGCTATAAATATATGCATGACAAACCCGGACCCTAAAATACATAAGTTTTTTCCTGTTGAAGTAGTTGAATATAGAGACTTTGCTGATTTATCTTCAATGATTCATTTACTTGAAAATGAGTCGTTTACTGAACACTCTGCATTTTCATCAGTAAAGGACCTACATACAGATAATAGATACGCTCAAGTTTTTAATTTTATAAACGCATCGTTAGAGGATTATAGGACAAGATTTAAATTTGATTGTGATCAATTTGAAATATCGTCATCCTGGACAAATCATTCTTTACCAAATTCAGGACAAAATCACAAATTTCATAGGCACTCTATGAGTTTTTTAAGTGGTATATATTATTTCACAGGCGGCGCATCATTAGGGTTTGAAGACCCGATGACTCCTAGAGTAATGAACCAGTTAGAAGTTTTACGTTTTGACTATGCTCCTTTTGAATTTATTGATCCTCTACCCGGAAAGCTAGTGCTGTTTCCAAGTTGGTTATATCATTGGACAAAGCCGCATGTTGATAATTTCGATCGTTGGAATATTTCTTTTAACGTACTTCCGACAGGAAAAATTAATCATACCATGGCAACTGATTCGACAGCACACATAAAATTAATTAATGAAAATACTCAATGAATATAATTCCGTTATTTCCTAGTTTCTTGGCAACATTAGATACATCTAATATTATAAATCTAGAAAATATTAAATCTTATTGCATAGATACTAGAGATAAAAATGTAGGCCATATTGATCCGTTAGCTAATGAGTTAATACCTTTAACTACATGGATTACTAACCAAAGTAATAGTATTAAACACATGCAAGGAATTAAAGATTCAGTAACTCCAAAATTAGAGAACTGCTGGATTAATTATAGCGATAGTGACAGCTTACGAGCATCTCATATTAATTTTCCGCATGCACACATTAACTATTGGATTAGTTTTGTTTACTATGTACAATACGAAACCGATGCTGGGCAGTTGACGTTAATGTCTCCTTTTCGCGACATAGAAAGTACTATTCCTAGGAAATTTATTGATTCTCCTAATATACATAATTCAGGAAATTGGGCGGTGTTACCACACCCTGGACTAGCTGTTGCATTCCCCAGTTGGCTGGTGCATTATGTAGAACCTAATCACAGTAACACTACTAGAATATCTATTGCTTACAATTTTAGTTTACCTCATCAACTGCATGATATAGTAGATTAATAAATACAATATGTAAGGGGTAACTAATGTCAAAAATGATATACGAAATAAGAGCATATTCGCCAAGTAAAAACGAAGTACAGCGTGAGTTTGATCAAGATGCACTTCAAGGACGTCCAACACAAAATGAAGCACTTGCACAGCGTAAAGCAGATGCATTTGCATATAGACTAAATTTGCAAAAGAAATTAAGAACTAGTGATTGGCAAGGACAAATAGTGTTAATCTCAACTATTATCTAATAAATCTATAACTTTAAAAACTGTTTCAAGTTTTTTTAAATTGACTTTATTTTGTAGTGTATTGTTTAACCCGTGGTGTAACGGTCTAGGCCATTTACCGAACTCAACCCATGCATAACCGTCGTGCTCGTCATTTAACACCGGCATAAATTCTTCTTCGATCACGCACAAATATGTATGGAAGTGAAATCGTGTATCGTTGCTAACGAACGTTTCTAAAGGCATTGTTTTCTTGATAGAGATTTCACCAATCTCTTCAAAGATTTCACGCTTTAGGCCTTCCCAGGGTGTTTCAGCTTTTTCAGTTGTGCCACCG
>Ga0307488_10001234_pt1 | contig 21343 bp, 18 predicted proteins | sample SB02metaG_FD_202248 | JGI IMG/M metagenome (GOLD analysis project Ga0307488, IMG submission 202248) | Sea-ice brine microbial communities from Beaufort Sea near Barrow, Alaska, United States - SB 0.2 | ecosystem: Environmental > Aquatic > Marine > Coastal | place: USA: Alaska | collected... | reverse complement strand
GAGCTGGTACGTCCGGTGAAAGGGAAATCTGGAAAGGCACACCGCGGACGGACGCGGACCCGTAAGCTACCCCAGGACGCGCTTCACGTAGCGCACGTACACGTCGCGTAGTGTTCACGCACGAACCGTACAACGTGGTGGCGTCCCTTAGGGTCTGCCACGCCGACGCACCGCGCGGGCCTGGGACAGACGCGACCCCGTCCGTTCGCGCGTCCGAGAAAAACACATCCTCCGCGGCTCATCAGGGGTCCGAAGCGACCGATGGCGCGACCTGTCGCCCGTGCGCTGCGGCTCCGCGGTTCACGTCGCGCTGTTGACCGCGCGAAGCGCCCGAGTCATGCCACGTAGCCTCCGACCACGCCGCCGTTCGTTCCCTGCTCGTTCCACTGACCCACGCCCCCACCGCTCCCTCTCCCTCCGCGCGCGTCCCGTCGTTGTTTTCGCGTAAAAACAGGTCAAGTGCGGCGTTTGCCAGGAGCTGCTGCTTCGCGGACAGAAGGACGTGCACGAGAACGTGTGTTTGGGTCGAGGCGGAGGGAACCCCAAGGCCGCGGCCGCGTTCGCCGCCGCCGCCGCCGCGAGAAACGCAACAAAGCAAGCCAAGCTCGCCGCGCTCGGCGCGAGGGCGGCGCAGCAAAGGCCGCCTGCGACGGACGCGGCGCCGGGTGTCGGCGCGGGTAAACCTGTGACGGTAAACATACCTATGCCGACGCCCAAGGAAAACGCCGGGCCCAACGTACTCACCGGTCGCGCCGACTCTGCTCCCGACCCAAACAAGTTTGGGCGCCCTCCCGCGCCCGCGCCCGCGCCGCCGGGCACCAGAGTCGCCCCGGCGTACCCCCGCAAAGCGGCGGCGGCGCCCGTTGCCAATCCGCCCGCCGCGGGAAGGAAACCAGCGGTGCCTTCTTCCGCACTTTCAGCCGCAACGAAGCCCGAGACGTGCCCTGTTGACCCCGACGCGCATTTGGATTTAAAACAGCGCTTGAAGAAGCACGAGCTCATGGCGACGTTGAAGCCGAACAAACACAAGGTATACATAGGCGACCGCGGCGAGGTTGGCGGCCGAAGCGGCACGGTGATGTTCGTGGGCCCGGCGGAGTTCGCGGGGGGGGGCGTGGTGGTGGGGTTGCGGCTGGACGAAAAGCGAACGACCAGCGAGTGCGACGGGAAGTACGACGGCGAGCGGTTGTTTCGGTGCAAGCCGGGGTTTGGGATTTTCGTCCCCGTCGAGGACGTGACAAAGGTTGACGACGCGGCAGACGATGACGACGACGCGCCCGGGCCCGCGGGGGGTAACTCCGGGGGGGTAAACGGTGAATCCGCGTCGTCATCACTGGACCCGGTCAACGCGCTGGAGCGCGTCGTCGGGAAACAGGAGGCGAAGCGTAAGATCCAAGCCATGGTCAACGCGCTGCAGGTGAACCGCCGACGTGTCGCGGCGGGGGGCCGGGCGGAACCCGCGCCGCACGTGGTGCTCACGGTAAGTATTTCCCACCCACCGCATTCCGCCTCCCTGATTGCCCATACAAGACTGACATTTATTTTTTTACAATCAGGGCGCGCCCGGGGTTGGCAAATCAATGCTCGCCAGGATGGTGGCGCACATCGTGAGCGAGTGCGACGTGAGCAGGCACGGCCCGCTTGTCCGGCCGAATCGCGTTGATCTCGTCGCGCTCGGCCGCGCGCCCGGGCGAACCGCCGAGCTCGTCGCGCAGCAGTGCGAGAAAGCGGAAGGCGGCGTGCTGCTCATCGACGACTTCCACCGCATGCTCCCCGGAACCGGCGAGGCGGTTGGGGTGTCCCGTGATGCGCCGGGGTACGAAGCCATGGAAGCGCTCGCGACTGAGGTGGAGCGACGCGCGCGGAAAGCGGGCAAGGGCATCGTGTTGATTCTGGCGGGTGACGCGGAGGGCGTGGCGGCGGCGCGGCGGTCGTGTCCCCAGCTGGACGCGCTGTTGCCGGCGCCCACGGTGCTTCCCGATTTTTCGCCCTCAGAAGTCGTGGTGCTTATCGACGCCATGGCCAGCGAAAGGGGTTTCTCCCTCGCGACCGGGCTGAAGGACGACCAACGGTTGGAAACGCACGTCGCGGAGGCGGCGCGGTGCGCGGACCCGTCGCGACGCAATGCGCACCTAGCGAGAGCCTTGTTGGAGCGCGCCATCGACGCGCAGACGGAGCGGGTTTTTTCGCTGGGCACGGTGGGTAAAGACACCCTCACGGTGCTGACGGGTGTGGATTTCGTCGGGGACGAGATGAGTGGCGGGGATGAAGATTTTGGTAACCACCGACCCGGTATGCTTTCAAGAGCAGCGTCCAAGGCGCAGGACGACACGGACAAGGCTTTGGCGGATTTGGAAAAGGTGGTCGGGCTGGACGGGGTGAAGGATTTCGTGCGGTCGCTGCGAGCGCAGTTATTGGTTGAGAAAGAGCGCGTCGCGCTTGGGCTCCCGAGCGGGGGGGGCGGCGTTTTACACATGGTGTTCGCGGGCAATCCTGGTACCGGGAAAACCACCGTGGCGCGGATAATAGCCAACTTACTAAGAGCCCTGGGCGTGTTGCGGAAAGGCCACTTAGTGGAAGCCGACCGCTCGAGTTTAGTCGCCGGGTACTCCGGGCAGACCGCGCTGAAAACGAAACAAGTCGTGCAAGAAGCGCTCGGGGGTGTGCTTTTCGTGGACGAAGCGTACGCCCTGGTTTCGGGGGACCGGGACCAGTTCGGAAAGGAGGCTCTTGATACGCTCATGAAGGAAATGGAGGACCACAGAGAGGACTTGGTGGTGATAGCCGCGGGGTACATCGGCGAGATGAAAGACTTGCTGGCGCAAAACCCGGGCATGGAAAGCCGGTTCCCAACCACGCTGACGTTTCAGGATTACGACGCAGGTGAGCTGATGGCCATTGCTGGTTCTTTGCTGGAGCCGCAGCGATTGGAACTCGGTGAAGGCGCACATGAATTGTTGAAGGAACACTTCTCAACACAAATCGAAAACCGACAGCCGCACGAAAAAGGGTCAAACGGCCGAGGCGTGCGGAACCTGCTGGAAAGCGCGAAACGAGCGCAGGCGTTGCGGTTGGCGGACATGAAAACCCCCAAAACCTTAAGCGACCTCACCACGCTCACGGTAGGGGACTGCGCGTGCGCGTGCGGGGTCGTGGTGCCCGCGAAAGCGAAGGAGGAAAAGAAGGGGTTCTGGGGGTAAAGAATGGAGCCGGGTAGGGACAAATAAACAGAAACCACCGCCTGGGAAACAGCTCGAAACGTCTGCTTCCCGCTCTCTTCTCTTCCTGAAAACTCCGGACACGTCGTCGCGTCCCGCCGCCTCGGCAGCACTCCTGACTTCGCACCACCGCGTCGTCCCACGATGTTCGCCATGAGCGCTTCTTCCTTCGTCGGCGCGCGCCCTGTTCTCGCCAGGTACGTGCAAACGCGTGGTCTTACCGTGCGACGCCCCCCCCCCCAGGTCTCCCGGCACCGCGTCAACTCCGCCGCGCTATCCGATCGCAAAGTCGATGTCGCCAATCGCGAGCGCATCTTGGGTGGTGCGTTCGCCAGACACGGACCCTGACCAACGCCTCCCTCACGTCACCGCATCCCGCAGGCGCACCGCCCCCGTCTCAACCGGCCGCCGCACCAGCACAATCGTCGCCGCGACCAAGGTTGCGAGGAACCCTAACATGGCCAAGCTTCAGGCGGGGTACCTTTTCCCCGAGATCAACCGCATTAAAAACGCGCACCTCGCCGCGAACCCGGACGCGAAGATCATCAGCTTGGGCATCGGCGACACCACCGAGCCGATTCCCGCGCCTATCGTGGCTGGGATGGTGAGCAGCGCGGAGGGTTTGGGCACGTTGGAAGGGTACGGCAAGTACGGCGGGTACGGCGCGGAGGCTGGGCAAGGCCCGCTTCGTGAGAAACTGGTGGAACGTTTCTATAGCACCACTAACGTTAAGTCGGACGAGCTGTTCGTCAGCGACGGCAGCAAGTGCGACATCTCGCGTTTGCAGATGCTTTTCGGCGGCGGTCGGAACATCGCGGTGCAGGACCCTTCGTACCCCGCGTACGTGGATTCGAGCGTGATGAACGGCCAAACAAACGGCTTCGACGCCGCCACCAAGCAGTACGGAAACATCGAGTACCTGGCGTGCAACGCGGGGAACTCTTTCTTCCCCGACCTCGCCCCCGCCAAGAAGAGCGACATCATTTTCTTCTGCTCCCCGAACAACCCCACCGGCGCGGCGGCGAGTAGGGCGCAGCTCACGGAGCTGGTGGCGCACGCCAAAGCCACCGGGTCCATCGTGGTGTACGACGCCGCGTACTCCATCTACATCAGCAACCCCGATTGCCCAAAGACGATTTACGAAATCGAAGGCGCGGATGAGTGCTGCATCGAAACCTGTTCGTTTTCGAAGTACGCGGGGTTCACCGGCTTGCGGTTGGGTTGGACCGTGGTCCCGGAAAAGCTGAAGTTCGCGGACGGCAGCTCGGTCCGCGCTGACTGGTCACGGCTCATGAGGTACGTATTGCGCGTTTCCCAAATCCTGACACACTGTTTTACCGAAGCTGGTGACTGTTTGTCCATACATCGCGATATACATGACTGACACTATTCTTTACATTCACAACAGCACTTGCTTCAACGGCGCGTCCAACGTCGCGCAGGCGGGCGGCATGGCGTGCCTCAGCGACGCGGGTCTCGCCGCGATGAACGAGATGGTTGGCTTTTACAAGGAAAACGCCGCTATTCTCAAGAAAACCTTCGAGGAGATGGGGTACACCACCCACGGAGGCACGGACGCGCCGTACGTATGGGTCGACTTCGACGGCCGAGATTCGTGGGAAGTGTTCACCGAGATTCTCACGAAGTGCGACATCGTCACCACCCCCGGGTCGGGGTTCGGCCCCGCCGGCGACGGGTTCATCCGTGCCTCCGCGTTCGGACACAGGGACAACATCTTGGAAGCCGCGGAACGTCTGAAGAAGGAATTCACCAAGTAAAATGGTACGGTGTGTGTCCGTGTTGCGCGGATGGAGGAAATAATGAGAGCGCGACGGAAAGCGAACCCCAGTAACTTTTCAAAGACTGGTAAAGAGAAAGACATGGGGCGCGGGGACTGAAAGCGAGGGGGATGGATAACTAAGAAATAACTCACGAAGAAGCTCAAACTCGAAACAATCGACGATTTAATGATTTATATTTTGATGTACACATTTCGTGGGCGACCAGAAAGGACGCTGGGAGGTCGGCGCTGTTGCTTGTTTTCGAAGCGCCAGTCTGACCGCAAAGCGCGACCCCTAATACACTCGTCGCCGGCCGACTGTTTTGAAAAACGCCCTCGTCGGAACGCGGCTTTTTCTGTTGCTAAGCTAAAAGAATCAATCACTCCAGTACACCTCGTTCGACCCAGCTTGGTGCGTGTACACTGTTACGAACACACGCACACCGGGTGCAAATCGGGTGTACCTAGGGAGAAAAAAAGCTCAAGATTATTACGGGCAGGCGCTTTGTTACGCGTGCGTCCCCAAAAGTCATCGCCCGACGCACGGCCGTCTCCCGTCCGCCGCCGCCTTCTTCGCCTGCTTCGCCGCCAAGTCCCGTACGCGCTGCAGCAATCCGCTGGGGATTTCTCGTTTTTTATCCCCCGCGCTCTTCGCGGGCTGGTGAGGCAACATCGCGATGCGTAAAAGGTTCCTCCACTTGTCCTTCAAATCAACCGCGGTGCGGTGTTCGATGGCGGGGAAGCCGAGCTTTTTGATATCCGCCCACTTCCCGCCGCCGCAGCGCTGGACGCCGTCCACCAGCGCCTCCGCTTCTTCAAGCGCCCACGGGTTATGGTGCTTGCTTCGCCGGCCGTTCGCGCCAACCAAGTCGCGCCCGCGCGCTGTGGCCTTACCGCCGCTGGCTCGCCCGCGGTGGACCCCACCACCCGCGCCACTCGTGTTCCGGCTCTTCACCGGGCTCTCCTCGCCCTCTTGCTGGTCATCCGAGTCGCTGAAACTACCACCCTTGCGCTTCTTGTTACCGCTCAGTCCGTCAGTGCGCGATTCGAAGGACCCTTTGCGGTTCTTGCGCCGGGCGGCGTGGGCGTGCGACGCGTTTGCGCCCCTGCCGCCCGCGACGGAATCCGACTTGCTCATCGAGTGTCTTCTTACTCTAGAATCCGTGCCCCCTGTGCCGAAAAAATCAGTGTGCGTCCCCGCCGAGATATCGGTGAACGGCGACGAATCCCCCGCGTCGTCGCTGCCGGAGTACATTTCGGAGTATACGTCACCCGACCCGGCGTCGTCGTCGCACAGCTCGTCCGGGTCGTCCGGGTCGCGCGCGTCGTCGCCGTACCTCCCCTCGATCGTTGCCAGCCGGCGCACAAGCCACTGGCGGTTGTTCGACGAGGTTTCCTTGCCGAAGCTTTGCTGGTACTTCTCGCGCAAGCGCGCAAGTGACCCGCCGTCGCGGTCGCGCGCGGTTTCGAAATCTAAAGTCTGCCACGAGTCGCTCAAGCACACCTCGCCGCGAGGCGGTTGCAGTACCGCCGTGTTCGAATCCTCCGCGCTAAGCGAGTGCGTTCGGACCAGGTTTTTGTTGGAGGTGTCATCGTTTTGATTGGAAGACCTTTTGGTCAGGCCTCGGCTTCCAGGCGAAACAGGCAAACGCACCACGCCGTCCGTGCCGACCAACCCCACTTCGCCGTCGCTCTGCATGGCGCTCGGCGCAAAGTCGCAAAGCAAGTCGTCGCCGTCGTCCTCGCCCACGAACTCGAAGGAAACGAAACCGGTTTGGTAGGTGTCTGCTGGGGAAAGAAAGGTGAGGGAAGGAAGCAAAGGTGGTAAGGATCGGGTCAGTTTTAGAGGTGGGGATGGAGAAAGCGGGTATTCTTATAGTACGCCGTCTCCGCGATCGTTTCGCGCTTCAGGAGAGGGCGATTGGAAAAAAAGGAAAAAAAAATCGAACGTTTTTTTGGTCGTTTTCTGGATTTCCGTAGGGGCAATTAATGTGGAGAAAACACGCACCTGCACGGATGATGTCAGGCGTTTGCGTGGTGCTTTCGGGGGCGTCGAAACCGGGAAGGGTCTGCGCGGCGTGGGGGGACGGTATCGGGGTGGGTGGTTAGCGGACGACGTGGTGTGTTGTTCGGTGTGTGTTGCCGGATCGGTTGAGCGTGGGGAACCGACGCGTGACGCGCGGAACCGCGGCGTTCTGTTGTTCGTTGCCGAAATTTATCGCCCCTTCTTTCGCTCCAAAGGCTCGAGGGGCGAATTGCGTTTGACGAGGCAGGCGGTGGGAACGCCCGCGCGTACGTACCTGTCGTGCGAAATCCATGCCGTGCGTCGATCCGTTGTTCACATCGCTTCCGTCGTTAGTAGCGAACGTGTCCTCGCGTGTCAAATCCGCCGCACCAAAGCTCGCGTCGTCGTACCCGACGCACCGGTCCAGCATCGCCATGCGTTCCACCTCTTCGCAGTGCGCGATCTGCAGCAGGTCGTTCAGATCCGTGTCGTGCGTGTCCGTGTGCGCGCCTTCGTTATCACTGGACACGTATTGCGCATCCACGGGCGCACCGAGCTTGTCCAGCCCCGATCCGGAGTTCAGGGCTTGCAGGGTGTTTGCCGGTTTCACGGTCTCGGGGGACGACATGCCGGCGCTTCCGCGAACCGAAGCGGTTGCGCGATTCGTCGCGTCACGCGCGATGTTCAGAAGCCGGTAATGCGACGGTTCCGTGAACGTCCACACACCGAGTTGTCCTCCTGGATCGTGGGCGATACCGGATCGGGCCGTGTGTAACACGCGCCGGACGGATCACGCCGCGCGTCGGTCGCGTCGCGGACTGTGTCGCCCGAGGAAGTCGCGACAACCGAGTCGGCGCGCGTCCAAGAAAAACAACGACAACTATCTCACGAAGCGAGATAATCAATCAATCTTTTCGACGACGCGTTCGTATGACACGCGCGGAGCCGCTGGAGCTTGGTTAATTCGCGAAACACAAAGAACGCGTGAACACACGAACCCCGGGCACGATCGGTACGATCGCGGACGACCCTTGAGGCGTCGCGCGGTTCGCAGTGGCGTTCCGATACGTCCGCCGCCAAGTGCTTTTTGCCGAAGCCGAGAAAAAGCGGCTTGCTGCTTTTTTCACACGTCGATTATGACTGTTTGCCTGTACAGCACGACGGTTCGAAAAGCGAACAGCGAACTCCAAAAAAGTGCATCGACGTTTGATGACGAGGACGACTTGTAGATCTTTGCAAAAAATGCGCTCGTTTCATTGGCCACACGGGGGCGAAGGCGGGCGCTGCAAGGCAGGGTCAATCTCACTGAAACAGGCTTCAACCTGAATCCGACGGGTTTTCATCGCGGATATACGGGATAAGGTGCCTACCAAAGCACAGGCGAAGGAAGATGCAGGCGTGCAAACAAACTGAAATTTTGCATTTTGCCAAACTTTCCATTTTATGCACCGACGCTCTTCTTCCACTTCAGTCGGGAATCGCGCCTCGGTCTGCAGATCGCGCGATGGCGGCGTCTTCCACGCGGTCGTTGGCGGTCGGGCAGCGGCTACACCACCTAAAGGTGTTCTTCAGCAACCGATTCGTGTACGCGCAGGTGACGCGCACGACGGACGGACACGTACGTGCGCTCGTGACCCACTGACGGCGACCGCCCCGGTTTCCCGAGCCTTTTTTTTCCCGCAGCGCCGCGTTCCATCGAAGGTCTGTCTGACCCCTTCCCGCGACCCCCCGTCCCTTGCCAAAAACAGATCCTCGCCTCCGCGAGCACGATCGAAAAGACGATGCGGGATTCGCTACGCAACAAGAGCGACAAGAACGCGGCGGCGGCGGTGGGTAAGGCCATCGCGGCGAGAGCGGGGTCCAAGCAAATCACCGCGGTGCATTTTACGAAACCGCGCGGGAAACGGTTCCACGGAAAACTAAAGGCGCTTATTGATACGATGCGGGAAGCGGGGTTGCCGCTGAACTTCAGCACGATCGCGGGAGGGAGGGAGGCATAGCAGGTGTGCTTGTAACAGGAAGGTAGCGGGTGAGTACTGTACAAAGACGCGCAAAGTTCATTTACAAAAAAACTTTCCTTCATAAAAACGCGATCACAAAAAAAACAAAGGTACATACATGCACCTTACGTCATCACCGTCCCCGCGCGGCTTGTCGCGTCGCCGCCGCGGTTGGCTTCATCGCCCCCCGGTCTTTCTCCCTTCTTGTTTCCAGACTGCCCCGTCCCGCGCCGTGCGCGTTGCCGTTCGCATCAGGCAGGGTCCCGACCCAGCGCACGACTTCGTTTCCGTTGCGGGTTCCGCCGAGCACGTCTTTGTACGCGCTCAACAAATCGCCAACCACAGACCCGGGTTCGTCAACAAGCTCCACCCGGAACCTCCCCACGCCCGCTTTCCGCAAATCCAACACGAACTCCGCGCCGCTCTGCGCCTGCGCGTTGAACACGGTGTTGCGGCACCCCATGTCTGCTAAAACTAGGTGGTCCTTACCACTGTCGTCGCGCAGGTGCAGGTTACTGGTTTCACAAGGGTGCCCGCAGTCCTTGTACGAGTCGCCGGTCGACAGGAACCGGCAAAACACGCAGTGCTCGGTGTGAAAAATTGGCAGGTGCTGGTGAATCACCACCTCCAACTTCCGGGCGCCTTCCTTGCCGAGCGCCTTGGCGAGGTTTGCCTGCTGCTTTGCGTCCAGGTCGTACGTAGGGGTTAGGCGGGAAAGCCCCCCCTCTCTGAACAATTCACACGCGCCGATCGCGTTTGCGGCGTTCAGGGAAAAGTCGCCGTGCAACGGAGGGACGTTGTTTTCGTTGGTGTCCCCGGCGGCGCCGCGCAACGCGGCCAAAGTGCGCATCAACCCAGAGGACCGCACCAGCAACGCGTCCGCGCCGATTGATAAATAAAACCGCCAAAGCTTCTCCTCATCGGGTTTCAAAACCCGGGGCGTCGCAACGACGCACCGCTTTCCGCTTAGCTGCACCGCCTTCACCGCGTCCCGCAAACCGTGCACCTCCAGGAAATCGAGGGTTATTTCCGAAAGCCAAGGCACCGCCATCGCCGCCTCGGCTTGCTCGAACGTGCGGCACAAAAGAGTCAGCATTTGAGAGGTGTCTTCTGATGATTCTTGCGTTTTTGATGACGAAATTGTACCGGAAGTATCATGACCGGGCGACACGTTGACCGGTTGCGTTTCGTGGTCGTTCGCATCGGCGCCCACCGAAGACGGCGACGCCGTTCCCCACCACGTCTCCCCCGCGGCGTCGGTCATGGTCTTCGCCACCCCGAACGGCGCTAACTCGCGATGAGAGCCGCTTCCCGACTGCTGGCGGGCCTGCACGAGAAGGTCCACGGCGGCGCGTCTTGCGCTTTTAATGGAGCCCGCGGGAAGGAACCCGTTTAGGTTTTCGAAATCAACCGCGTTAGCGTCCAGCTCGCCAACCGAAAAAGGCGTTCCCCCGAGTTCGCCAATCGCCTTGGCCAGGGAGACGAGGGACATGGGTTGTTTCGCACTCGGTTCCAGGTTACCTGACGTGGACGCGACTCCGGTTCTGCCTTTCGCGTCGGTGATGCGCACCACTAAAGGCTGCCCGACGCCAGCGGCGGTCACGGTCACCACAACAGGCTCCCGTCGCACCGCGCTCGTACTCAGCACGTCGCCTTCCGGGATCATCTTGCGCAACCGCGCGTCTAAATCGGCGTCGCTGGTGCGCCACACCAAATCCCCCCGCGCCGGCGCTTTGGGCCGTTGTGCGTACTGCTCCGCCTCCTCCTTCGCCCGCCTCGTGCCGTACCCGCTCTTTTCCTTGTGCTCCACTTCCTCCTGCGTGTCCCAGTTCCATTGCGAAACCACGCCGGAGGCGAAAGTCAGTTCGAACTCGCCGTCGGCCACGGCTTCGTCCACGTTCCGCGCGATGGACGCGCCTGCGTCGTCCAACACCTCCCAAACCTTCCCGCCCGCTTCGGGTTCGTCCGGCTGGCCTCGGTCAAAAACCACGCCGTCGCCGCGTTTCAGGGGGACGCCTCCGCGCAGCTTCACAACAACACCGCCGCCGTCTTTCAGGAAACAATCAGTCACCGTCCCGAGCAAAGGCCCGCGGTGTCGCGGCCCACGCCCGCGCACAAGGCGCTGGTGCTTCACGCCTTCCAGGAACCCTCTGGTTAGCCCGTCGTACTCCGCGTCCTGGCCGCGGCTAAACACCTGCGCCAAGTCAACGCGGTCAGAGGCAGGCAAGTACCAGTCTTGGACTTGGTCAGCGGAAGGTTTTTCAGCAGGCCCCATCGCGACCCGAGTCGCCCAGGCTTCGTCAAGCGCCTTGCGGTACACAGAGACGGTCAGGGCGACGTACTCCGGGCCTTTCAGTCTGCCTTCGATTTTGAAACACGCCACGCCGGCTTCTATCAGCGAAGGCACCATCTCCACGGCCATCAGGTCCTGCGGTGACAGCAGGTACTGCATGTCACCCATTTCCTTCAAAACCCCGTCCACCAGCAGTCCGTACGGTAAGCGACACGCCTGCGCGCACTGCCCGCGGTTCGCGCTCCGCCCGCCCCACGCCTCGGACGAAAAACACTGCCCGCTGCGATGGGTAAAACAAAGTGTCAGTCGGCGAGTGCGGGTGTACTGTATATCGCGACGTATTGGACGATGGCCTGGTCAACAGGGAGAGGTAATCGGTTTGAACAGTCACCAGCGTTAGAGATAAAACCGTCCACTTGTGATGTGTGTTGTTGTAACAGTTGCCCGTAAATGTTACGGCCGTGGTGTTCTCGAACAGGAGCAGTACTGTAAACAGTGGTTGTTTCTGGGAAACGCGACGCGACGCGTACCTGTAGGACACGCACAGCGCGCCGTGCACGAAGGCTTCGACTTCGCACTCCGTTCCGTTTCTGACGCTCGCGATCTCCCGTACCGACAGCTCTCTGCCCACGACGACTCGTTTACACCCCAGCCCTCGCGCGAACTCCGCGCCTTCTGGTGAGGTGATTGACATCTGCGTGCTGCCGTGGATTGTTAAGTTGGGCGCGACCTTTTTAATCAGCGTAACGAGACCCACGTCCTGTACGATAACCGCGTCCACGCCGGCTTGCGCTATTTGCCTTACCAAGTCCTCCGCCATCACCAGCTCCTCGTCGAAAACAAGCACGTTCAGGGTGACGAACCCTTTGACGTCCCTTTCGTGAAGAAACGACATGACGCGTGGGAGTTCCTCGGCGTCGAAATTCGTCGCCCGCGCGCGCGCGTTGAACCCATCGCTCAACCCGAAATACACCGCATCCGCACCAGCCTCGACCGCGGCGCGCATTTGAGGCCAGCCCCCCGCGGGCGCGAGAATCTCGGGCTTGGTGATTGTTTTCCACGTCGTGGTGGGAGACGTGTCGCTTCGCATGCTTCCCGTGCGAACCGAGGGGACCTCGCCGCGTTTCGCATCGGCGGCGGCGGCCACCGAACCGTCGTACAAACTCGGGTTCTTTCGTTTGTCGCTCTCCTCGACGGAATCCGTCGCGACCGCGCGGGGAATCACGGGCCCGCGCCCGGCGCGCACGCTGTACCGCGCGCGAGGCGCAGACACGGCGCCCTGGAGCGCGAAAGCGGGGGAGGCGGACATAGAGAGGAAGTGAGAGGTGGATTCGCCCCAGGCCGCTTTTTCGAGGGCGCAAGCTCGGAAGCCACGTCAGCTCGAGTTTCCGTTTGTGACTGGTGTGCCAAGAGTGCCAACGCCAACGTCACGGAGTGTCACACCGAGAGTCGCACGCGAGGCTGACGGGCGGTGCGGGCGGCGTGTCCCGTTCGAACTTGCACGACCATGGGAAACGCGGCATCTACCCCCGGGCTCGACGATGACGCCGAGGTTCGTGCCTCACCTTCCAAGATGGAGCGACGCTTCGCGGTCAACGCAAATTCGCCTGCCCAGCTCAACTTCGACATCGCGTACGAAGTCGTGAAGCACGCGGACGTGCGTGACATGGCCCGCACGGCGTGCGCGTGCAAGGCTTTGTATGCGCTTCGGGATTCCGATACGATGTGGTGGCGTGCATCCTGCGAAGCGCTCGGCGCTTCGGCGCGCCTGTACGTCCCGCGCACCGCCACGGGCGGCCCCATTCACGGAGGCACGTGGAGGGACCACTTTTTCCACCTCTACGCGGCTCGAGACCGGTGGTGCGCGCCTGACGACCGAGGGGTCGAGGATTTGGTACGAGCCAGGTTCGCACGACTAATTGAAGCCGGCGAATCCGCGCCGGATGCATCGCCGAACACAATTTACTCGCGCGACGCGTCGTCACCAACCAGCAACCCCGCCCCTCCCACACAAATCGGCGGCGTACAAATCGAACACGGCTGCGTGAAGGTGTGCGTGCGCATGCGCCCAACAGGCGTGGGGGTGACACGAAATCAAACGACGGAAATCTCGAAATCAAACGCCGTGGTGCTTCCCCTGCACCAGCGCCTGCGCATCATAAAAGCGAGGTGCGGCGAGTCGTGCGGAACCGGCGAGGCGATGCGGGTGCTGATGCAGGACAGTGGCAGAGGAGCGGAGGCGTCGCGAAGCCCGTGGGCGGACGCGGATGCGATGGCTGCCAAAGATGCCAAAAATGACGACGGCGACGGCGGCGACGGCGAGCGCAAAAAACCCGACTCCGAAACCGGCGCGCTGAAGGACGTGACGAACGAAAACGATTCGGATTCTTCTTCAAAAAACAAGCCGCCAAAACCCGAAAAGCAAACCAACCCACGCTCCGGTTTCGAATTCACGTGCGGGGTGCTTTCCGTGGACGAGCTGGAGGGGCGGGTCTTGGCAGTCGCGCCAGGCGTGGGCCTGCGGGAGTTTGCGTTCGACGCCGTGTTCGGCGCGACCGCTTCGCAACGCTCGGTGTACGAAAAAACAGGCGCGCCCCTGGTCAGCGACCTCATCAACGGCGTGAACGGCGCCATGCTGGTGTACGGGCAAACCGGGAGCGGCAAGACGCACACCATGTTTGGAGATAGTGACAGCACGAAACACACCATGTTTGGAGGTGCTTTTGGTGTCAGTGGTGTCAGTGACGCTCCGTCAATTTCCGTCCATGATAGTCAGCAAGGAGTGGTTCCCCGAGCGTGTTCCGAGATTCTCGCCGCGTGCGTCGACCGACACACAAAATTTGGAATCCAGTGGCGGCTCACTGTGTCCTACGTGGAGGTGTTTGGGCAGGAGGTTTTCGACTTGCTCAACGGCGGTGCGCACGTGGGGCAGTCGCGAGTCGCGGCGAGAAGGTACGTGCTTGATGGACACACCGACCGAGACGTTACCAGCGACGCCGACGTTTCCGAGATTTTGAAAACCGGGGATTTACAAAAGAGAAAAGCCGCCACCGCGATGAACGACCGCTCCTCGAGGGCGCACTGCGTTTTTTCATTGCACCTTACGCAGACGTTACACGGGAACGGTGTTGAGGCGAATACGCCGATACGTGGTGCTCAGTTCACGGAGGTCACAAATGACAACCTTAACTCCGAGGTCACCAATAATACTGGTACTAATACTGGTACCGGCCAGCTGGAGCTCACATCTCGTTTGTGTTTAGTCGACTTGGGGGGTTCGGAAAAGTTGGGCAAGAGTCTCGCCAACGCCGGCGCGCTCGCCCCCGGGACGGTTCCTTGGGGCGAGTATTACCAAAGCAGGCGATTGATGGCGGAGGCGACGAACATCAACGTGGGTTTGTTGGCGCTGAAACGCGTGGTGGACGCGTTGCACTTGATAAAAAAAGCACGAAGGGAAGGGAAACAACCGCCGCACGTCCCGTACGGCGACAGCAAGTTGACTGAGATTCTGTCCGACGCCCTGGGCGGGGACGGAAAGACCACGGTGTTGGTCACTGTCGCGTCCGAACACGAACACGCGATTGAATCCGTGCAGACCTTGCGGTTCGGCGAGCGGTGCGCTTCCGTTGAAACCAAGGCCAAGGTAGGGCAAAACGCGTTGCGGGGGATGTTAGCGGCGCTCAACTTGTCCATCGGCGAGCTGGAGGTTCGCATAAAACTTTGTGAAAAGTGGGTCACCACCACGACCACGCGACGAGACGCACACTCGGGAATGGACGAGACCGTGGTGAGCTCAAAACTGGGAGGCGCGGAATCACTAAGGACGGAACTGGAAGGTATGCTCGCGGAGCGGACGTTTCTGCTGGGAAGAGTCGCGGTCGGTACAACAAAGAAGGACGAAGGTATCGACGCGCACTTGTAATTTATTTTCGATGATTTACTTGTACAGACTCTCTCTTGCTCCTACGGCTTCAATCTACAAGTAACCTAAGACTCCTCTGTATCCTCACCGTCTCCCTGCACCGCCTTGACCGGGTCGCACGGGTAGTTTTCGTTGGAGCAGCATATTTTCTCCCCCTCTCCGAATCCCTGGTCGAACGACTCGGCGCCGGTGAGACACCGCAGGAGTTGCACTTCGTACCGCAACTCTGAAAATTTGGGAACCCTTCCTAGCGGCGCCTCTATCCCTCGTTCCCCGAACCCTAACTCGGGCGGTATCGCGACTAGCCTTTTGCCTCCCGCCCGCATCCCTCCGATCGCTTCCTCCAGGCCAACGCACACCCCGGGCGGTCGCACGCCGAGCGTGAACGTCAACGCGGCGCCGCGCGAGTACGTGTTTTCAAACTCTTTTCCGTCGACGAGGGTGCCTATTAAATGCGCCACGACCAGGTCGCCCACTTTCACCGGGTCGCCTCCACCCAAATCAACGTCGGAGTAGGACAACCCAGAAGCCGTGGTAACCACGTCCCTTTCGCCGTCCGCCTCACCGGGAGTCACACCGACCGCCGCCCGTGTCCCACCCGTAGGCCGGCCCAGCTCGCGCTGCAACTCCATCTCCCCGGGGTTCGTCACGTACTTCCGTGGGTCCGCCATGCGCAGGATTTCGACGTTAGTGTCGCGCAGTGCGTCCGTGAGCTCGTCCAGGTCCAACGCGCGCGCGGGGCTCGGGAGCGTCAAGGCCGCAGCGCCGAAAAGCACGCCGCGTCGAGACGCGCGGCGTGTGCAAAGCTCGACTGGGGCAGGCGACGTCGATGATGTCGACGTGGAAGCAACCGCGACGTTGGGATGACGGGTTCGGCGCGAGGCGTCCGAACGCGGGGCGGTACAGGTTGCACGCGAGGCAGCCATGGTCATGCATGCCATGATCAACGTGTTCGTTCAAATCCCGCGCGCTCCAGGTTTGACTCGGTGGCACCGTCGGTGCGTCCAACGTCTTGTGACAAGCAGACTTGTTTTCTGCGCTTTTTATCATCCTCTGCATTCCCAATCCACTTCGACAGCCCTTCACTGTTTGGTGCGCGGAGCGACAGCTCGCAACACTCACGTCCTCCTCGCCATCATGCTGAGCCTGGCGCGTTTCGCCTCGGCCGGCCAGTGCGCCGCGGCGCACGCGGCGTTCGGCGTCGCGGCGCGACGCACCGCCGCCGTGAATCGTTCCGCGGGCGTGTCAGCTCGACCGCCGTTCCACGCCACCCGGTCCGCCCGGGTCAGCGCGTCGCGGTGGAAGCCGCCCGGCGACGGCACGGAGGATGAACTGCCAACGAAAACCACAGACGCGTTGATTGACGCGATGAGCACCGCGTCCAAGCTTAGCGGACGGGACGCGGCGGGGGGCAAGGCCACGAAGGTGCTTGGCGATGGCGCGTCGCTCGCGGGAAACTTGACTTGGGAAGAGCTGGATGAGAAAGTCAACGTGTACCCTTCGGAGCGAAAGTTCCAAGCCATCGGCGAGGGAGGCGATGTCTTCGTGGCGAAGATCGTTGATGTGGTGGAACTCGCGCTGGGGCGCCCGGTGAAACCAGAAAACATAGCCGCAAGACCGTCGTCCAAGGGGAAGTACGTAAGCGCCAACGTGACGGTTATGTTGGAAAACGGCGGCGAGGTCATCGCGGTGTACGCCGGCCTGAAGGCGTGCGAAGGCGTCAAGTGGTACCTGTGAAGGATTTGATCTGGGAGAGAACCAGGGAGAACTTCTGTTATATTATGTCTATTGAACGATCTGGACACTTTATTGATTTAATACTGCGTATAATAGGTAACGATGTCTATCCATCCACAACGTCTTCCATCCTCGTCCGCTCACTTTTTCCCCTTTTTCTTCGAGCTCGTTTTAGCTTTCTGCGAGTTACTTTTCTTCGGCCGCCGCCGCTGGGTGCCGCCGTCGCTCGTGTACGGCGACTCGTTCCCGGAGGACAAGCCGGAGGAGTCGCCGGCGCTGGACAGCGCACCGAATGACCCGACGGGTTTCAGCGCCGCGGCTGGTGTAGGATCAGCCGCGGTGGCGTCATTCGCGACGGGAACCACGGGGGGCTTACCGAAAGACTTGGTTTGGTTGACAAAAATAGAAGACGGAGAAGAGTACGCCGTTTCTTGATCGGGGCGGCTGGTTTTCGGCGGGCGTTCCGTCCCTCGCGTGTCCCCCAACCTTTTCGAAACAACGTTCTCCACCCTTGGTGAAGGAACAACGCCGTGCACCGCCCGCGCGTACTCCCCAAGCGCCCACAGCGGAAAAATACACCGGTAGTTCGCGTACGTGATCATGCAGTTGTTGTTAAACACGCCCATGATTGTTTGCTGCGGGAAGTCTCCGTTTGCGCGTTGCGCGCGCATCAGCGCCCGAGCCGCGGCGTGAAGCGGCTTTGGGTCCCGTTTCGCCTGTCCTGACGCGCAGAGCGCCAGCGTGGCCCACGCCGTGTTCACGATGTGATCAACCGGGTCGCCACACGCGGTGCTAGCGTCGCCGTCCGTGAGCTGTACGTACTTTTTCAATTGGCAGGAAAGGTACGACTCGCCCCAGCCCCCGTTTGCCATTTGCTTGGACAGCAAAAAGGACACCGCATTTCGCAGCTCGGGGCTCGTGTCAAACGTGGACCCACACGCCAACAAACCCTTGATTCCGAACCAAGTGCCGTAGGTGAAACACACGGCCCAGGATCCGTACCAGCTCCCATCCGCTCGCTGGATGGATTTCAAAAATTGTGCTCCTCTTTTCGCGCTGCGGTCGATTAAAGGAACTTTGTCGTCGTTCGGGTACCTCTTTTTGAACGCAGCCAGGGCTTGCAACGAAGCGGACGAGCACTCCACGTACGCGTAGTCGATCATGATATCCCCGAACGTCTCCGCGGGGTTTATCGACTCAACCCATTTGTGCGAGCGCGTGTTTTCGTAAGTGGCCCACCCTCCCGACCCGGAGTTTTGGTAACTCAAAATAACGTTCACGCAGTCGCGCAGCCGTTTGAGGGGAACGCGCGGGCCGCTTGCTTGCTCCCCGAGCTCCTCTAAACAAAGCGCCGCTTTCAGGCCTTCCGAGCTGCAATCGGAAATTGGCCACCCGTGGTCACGCGTGCTGAACGGCCAAGCGCCTTTGCTGATGTGTCTGTACCAGTCGGTTAGCTTGCCAGGCGCGTCGTCCAACACTTGCGTGTTTAACAAATATTTATGCGCGTCTCGCAAACACTCGGTGTACTCCCCCGCCAAGCCAGTCGCGCAAATGGCCTGCGCCGCGAACGCGCAGTCCCAGAGCTGGCTCCCGTTGTACCCCTGCATCTTCATGCCGTCCTCCGCGAGCCACAGGTAGTCGTTGACCCTCGGCAGGTGCTTCGCGACCCGAGGGGGGGTTACGTACGACGCGCTCGGCGTGGATAACGTTTTCGCAAACGGAGTCGCGCTCGCGGCCGCGACCACCTCGCGTTCGCCAAGCCCCTCCAACGCTTCGTGCCACGCCACGAGCATGTTCATGGCTTTGTTCACCGGGCCGATATCCACGTACCGCGTGTTTTCGTCCTCGTACTCCACGTGCTTTGCCGCGACGGCGCACGCCCACTTCCGTATTTTCCCCCCCAAAAAAGTTCGCATCAAAAGCGGTTCCACTTTGGTCAAACCCCACCAAAGCACGTCTTGCAGCCACGGGTGCGGGTAGTACAGATCTTCTGTGGCGCACGCGTTCCGGGTCGCGTCCCAGTCGATGGTGTGGTAAGGCTGCGTCGGTAGGTAAAGCTCTTCCCGGAGTTCCTCGACCAACGCCGTGCAAACGCCCGTCGCGCGCTTGCCGTACAAGTAGCTCATCGGCAGGTACACCATGCGGCAGTGACACCAGAACCGCCCGGGGTGCAGCGGGTTCCCCCGGTACGGCATGAGCCATGCCTCTGGTGGAATCGGGTTCAAACCTTCCCACTCGTAGACCCCCAAAACGCACAGGTAAAACTTTCCCCAGGACGGCGCGTTCACCGCGCCGCCCCGCGACGCGATCCAGGATTTCGCGCGTGTAACGCAGTCGTGATTCTCAAACGAGGTTTCGTCGGTACCGTCCAAACCAACCCCTAGCAACCGCAACGCGACGTAACTCAACACCGTCCCAAACATCGTGCTGTGCCCTTCGATGTGAAGCCCGTACCCGCCATCCGCGTTCTGGTGGTTCCGCAGGTACCGCCGCATCTCGAGCTTTTGGTGTTGGTCCAACGCGTTGTCCTGGTTGTAAAAAAGAAAGTGTCAGTCTTGTGTATCGCGTGTATTGGACGATGGCCTGGCCAACAGGCACCGGCCATCGGTCGGAACAGTCAGGGCATCCGGTAACCCGTCCCTCCGGAAAGGACGAGTACGCGCAATCGGTCAGGCGGTGCGCGGCGGGTGGGAAAGTTCCGTACCAGCTCGCCGATCACGTAAAGCGAAATCACCAGCCCCGGTATCAAAAACATGGGGCCTCCGTAATCACTGGGCCAGTGCCCGTCACTGTCCTGCAGGCCTTGGTAGAAATCAACCCCCGCGCGCATCGCCTGGTCGACTACACTTCGAGGAACCGGGGAGTTCCGAGTGTTTGCCTCGTCGTCGTCGTACGCTTCTTTTTTGGGAGGCGACACCGTGATTTGTCGTCCCCGTAAGGCTCGAACCGAGTCGTACTGTCGCCGTAACAGCTCATCACTAGAGTGCTGCTGCGTGACCCGGTGCTTCGCGAAATAAACCCGCGCCTGTTCCACGAGCTCGCGTTCCGCGAAAGTCCCAGCGTTCGCGTCGAACTCCCACGTCTGACGCCCCACGTGGTTATTAAGGGAAAACAGATCTTCGGACAACGCCCGGACCATGGGGCTGGCGGAAGTGGCGCCCGAGGTGGAACACCGAAGCCTCCACATCGTGGCCTTCTTGTCCGTGAAACGCTAAACCACGACGCGGACCGGGAAGGACCGGCCACTGGGACGATCGAGGGGGCGCCCACCGCGCGGAAGTGTGCCCACAAAAAATAAGATGTGCTCGTACCAGCACTCACACTCGAATCGTTCGCCGCTAAAAGCTGACGCATGCGAGGTTTAATCTTGGTTAAATATCAACGTCCCCACAACCTAGGTTGCCAAGTAGACGTCAAGGCGGGATGTGAACCGTATGATCCACTGACGAGGATTAGCCTGCAAAAAGTTCCTTCCGTTTCCCGAGAGAATCAATCAGCTTTACGCGTCGGGTGGGACGGTGTCGGCACAGTGACGGCGACACGCGCGACGTATTTTGCGCACGCCATCGTGACTGCGTGACCGGGTTCGTGTACTTCCTGACAGGAAACACCCAAAACCATGGCTGCCCTATGCGCCGTTTCCGCCAGACCGGTAGTGGCGTTCGCGGGCGCTAAATCTCAAAAGCAAAGCGGGTTCTGCACCGGCGCGCGAGTCACGGCGCGAAGCAAGCCGTTGGTGCGCGCGAGGCTTCCCAAGTCGACGCTCAAGGTACGGCTATTACGGTGCATTGCGTGTGGCACAGGGAGAAGGGAATACACAGTGGATCCGACGTATCGCGCGTTCGTCACGACACACCGTTCCCGGGCCACACATCAATCGTTCGGGATAGACACATCATCTTTCCGCGACGAAAAAGCGGATGCCACTCGTTGCGTTCCCGAAAATCTTCCAACGCATTCACTGACACCGCCGCGTCCCTCCCCCCCCCAGGCTGGTCGCGTTGGCCTTGTCGTCCGCGCCTCCGACGTGGACGACGAGCTCGCCGCCGTTTCCGCCGCGGTCGAGGTACGTATTCGCCCGCAGCGGAAGAACCAAACGGGATTCCGGATGCCGGTCGCGTCGTTTTTTTCCCGAAAAAAACGTTCCTTTCACACCGCGAAAGTTTTTTGTGCCTTTTGAAACGACCGACGTCCAAAACACGCGAAGCGCCGACGCGAACGACCCAAACGACCACTCACCTTTACCCCAATTCTTCCCTGTTCCGCCAGGCTCTTCGCCTGGAAAACGAGCGTCTGAAGAACGACCTCGCCGCGCCCCCCGTGTACGTGCCTCCCCCCCCCACGGCGCCCGCCGCGCCGCGCGCGCCGCCGCAGCCGGTTTCCGTCCC
>Ga0307488_10001233_pt1 | contig 21344 bp, 14 predicted proteins | sample SB02metaG_FD_202248 | JGI IMG/M metagenome (GOLD analysis project Ga0307488, IMG submission 202248) | Sea-ice brine microbial communities from Beaufort Sea near Barrow, Alaska, United States - SB 0.2 | ecosystem: Environmental > Aquatic > Marine > Coastal | place: USA: Alaska | collected... | reverse complement strand
GAATGAATAAAGCAAAATTAGAATACTCAATATGGTGTATAACGTTATGGCATTGTGTTCTAGCCAGAAGGGGGGGGCTATGGTGATTTGCAGTGATTTTGGTGCAGACCAATCGCCTAAGGGATTTTTACTCTGGACAACAAATTCATAACTACCAAAATCCAAGTATGAAAACTGAGCACGTCTCAAGGATTCGGCATCGGTCTCTATCCATTTGTCTGACAAACCAAGCAGTCGATACCGATATTTAACTGCTTCTGGATTTATCGGGTTCAATTGTGCAAACTTAAAGCTTAGCATTGAAGACTCATTTGGCAGTTCAATACTATTAGACAAATTAATAGGTTTTAAAAGTGGCGATTTAGCCAAGTGAACCGAAGTGGGTAAGTTAAATAAGCGTAATTGGGTAATAGTGGGGGGGTTACTTTTTTGTAACTGCTTTTCAGAAGATGATTGAAATTTTTCTTCAATAGGTCGTTTGGTTTGGACAGATAAGTTATCTGGTTCGAACATTAAAAAGCCATCGGTGCCTCCAAAAAATATGTTGCCTGCTTTAGAAAGCAACCCTGAATCTTCATTCAGCTCGTTGTATCCCAAACGGCTAGACGCTATGTTTTGTAAAACGTCCCCAGTTTTCAATGAAATTTCATCGATTCCACCATTTACATGTGATACCCAAATACTATCTTTAAATTTAATGGACTTTAGGATTTGATTACTTGCTAAGCCATTTTCAGCATTTAGTTGCTTAGTTATTTTATAAGACGTTTTATCTAGCTTGATCATGCCTTGGCTTAAAGATGACAGCCAATAGCCATCTTCGACTTCGATTACAGAATTGAAGCGCCTAACAGAAGTCTCAAGTTCTATCACTAGCTGCCTAAGCATTTTACTGTCAAGGTTATATAGCACCATTCCTAAATTGGTAACTAGCCAAACGTTTTTATCGACATCAACAAGAAGCGGTCTAATGTAATTTATTTTACTGTCACCTAAATCAATCTCGTTGATTTGTAAACTTTTTGGGTCAATCCAATTCACAATTCCATTTTCTGAAATACGCCACATTCTCCCAAAAAAATAGGATAAATTGACAATATCTTCTCCAGGAAAAAGCGTTTTAACTAAGTTTAATTCAGTATCGCTTGATTGACGATAGATAAATATTCCACTAGAGCTAGCAACCCAAATCTGATCATGCTCATCGATCTTAAGTGCCCAAATTTTGTGTTCAAATTTGCTCAAAAATTGTTTAAATACAAAGTTTTTAGCATCCAGTTGATTTAGTCCGTTAGATTGGGTGCCTACCCATATTTTACCATTTGAATCTTCGGATAATCCCCAAATTATGTTTCCAGAGAGTCCCGACGGCTCAGACAGCTCGGACGGATCAATGGGGACTTTGTTAAAAAGCATTATTTCTGAACTATCACTATTATATCGATATAGACCACCCGCGAAGGTGCCTAACCAAATTGAATTGTTTGAGTCTTTGTATAAACTTAAAATATGTGAGCTTTCTAAGCCAAAATTCAGGTTGTTTTGGTTATCGTATGAGTACAAGTGCTCATGTTCACGACTTAAGATGCTGATCCCTGTTGTGGTACCCAGCCAGATATTACCATTATAATTTTGTAATATACTTCTAACATCATTGCCAACAATTGATGGGGTACTTTGGGTATTCAGAAGCTTCACAGAAGACAAATTTGATTCAATTTTATAGGCACCGATTTCAGTTGCAAGCCAATAGTTATTGTTAACTTTTTTGAAGTCAAATATATAGTTGGCTTTTATCTTAAGATTCCACGGGTTTGTTTTTTTCAAACTGAATAAAGTGTTGGAATTATGTTCAAGTATAAAAATGCCACTTGCTAAACTTCCAATCCATGTTTTATCTGGCTCGCTAAAAATCACTTTAATGTCTGCAGGTAGTTTTTCACCACTGACTGTAAAAGGCAGAAATGAATTTGCTAAGTCATCATAAAGGTAAAGGTTTGAAGCGGTAGAAACTAATAAATTCCCATTTTCATTCAGGGCGATAGTAAAAACCTCATTACTGTTTAGCTGACTGTTGTCCTTATTATAATTTGTAAAATTATCTTTTAAAGGATTGTACCTTGCCAGACCATTTTTAGTGGCAACCCAAAGATTATCAGAGGAATCTAAAAGTAATTTTTTGGTGAAATTATTGGGTATCGAATTAGGATCTTTTCTAGAATGTCTATAATTTTTGAACTCATAACCATCAAAACGGCTCAAGCCTTCGAATGTAGAAAACCACATAAACCCGCTAGCATCTTCTAAGCTATTGGTTACAGTGTTATGTACTAAGCCTTCAGACTTAGCATACTTAACAAAAACATTGTTTGCCGCTTGGGAATATGAGACCAAAAAAAGTCCCAGTAGAACAGACAATAAAAAACTGCGGAATGTTAATAAATATAAAATATGCAATTCTCACCCAGTGGCAGTGGTCTGCCTTATAATATTTAGATTTAATCAATGGCATATCCAAATCTCAAGCCTCAATATGCCTAATTTATAGGGCTGCTACAAGTATTAATCTGGTTAAAACGGGAGTCTTAACCAGAAACGTGCTTGTTTGCTGTTTTTTTAGCTAATTTACACGAATATCAAAGGTATTGGCTGTTGGACTTAAAACGTTGAATATCGGTTATTACTTCGGTTTTGAATGAGATAGGGGCATGCTGATCTGAGCTGTACAATATGGCTTCTCCAAAACCTTGTCCTGATACAAGTGAAATTAGGTAGGACTTGAGCTCAGAAAAATCAATATTTAAGATAGTTTCGGTCATTTGAGAGCTATATGTAAATGTTGTATCTTGATTGCCTATCGCCATCCATAACCTCTGACTTTTCATGCTTAGATTTGTATCATTCTCCATTAATTGTTTTATCACACCTTTTTTGAGGGCATCCCATACAGAACTGTATTGGTGAATATTTTCAACAATTTGCTGCAGAAATACATGGATTGCATCAATAAGGTACTCTGCAGGATGATGGGGTGACTGTATGTAAAAGCCTATGCCGGGATGCTGATTGAAGGGTATGTAGCCACTACCTACTAAGTAACCGAGTTGTTGCTCAGTGCGCAATTGATTAAAAAAGGGGGTGGCAATTAATTGTTCTGCAAGAATGGTCAGTGCCACATGTTTGAGACTAGCGTCAGGGGCTTGAAAGTAGATGACAACAGCAGGCTCTTTATGCTGGCAGTCTACTGCATACGAAATGACTCTGCCGTGTCTAATATCTGCTACACCTCTGTGAATTTTGGCACAGGTGCCATGCTTTATTCTGAATTTCTTGATATCATCACTGAATTTGTATGCCTCTTCTGCACTCCAATCGCCAAACATCAGCCCTTCTAAATGAAATTGACTGAGTAATTTTTCTTTTGTTACCCCGATATCATTAGGTGTCAAGTTTTCCATGACCTGAGCCATCTCTGATGGAGCGTGATTTTGTTGTTGCATCAGCACAGATAGTTTTGAAAAAAGTCGGTTGATGGGTTTATTTAAAAGTGCATTGCATAAGCGCTGATGTTGTTTGGCTTTAACTTGAGAAAAACGATTAGAAAAATCGTTATTGGCCACTATTTGGGTCAAAAGGTTAGTGCAGAATTCTAACTGGTTTGCACTAAAACCATTGGTTTGCAGAGAAAACCCACCTTGATGAGGATACAAATGAAAATGCATGCCAGTGAGATTCGCTTGATAATATTTTTGGTTGAGCTTTTCGTTTAACAACGCTAGCCATAACCTTTTAGCGGTTGTGACATGAATTTCTTGATTCACAGCTTGGCAATCAAAGGTTAAGAAACAATCTCCCTTGGGTTGCTGAAACTTATCGTCTTGTCCATACCAAATGACTAATCCACTCTCGCTGATAATTTGTTTTGGTATCACAAATTCAAGTGCAATGGGTTTGACTGGTTTGCATGGGGGTAAAAATTGATTGGCATTTGGTAGCACCAAGCTTGATTTCCAATTGCCGGATAGAAAAGTCTTCAGGCGGGTTGCTTCAATGGGGGCAACACTATAAGGCGTATTATACCACTTGGCTTTATGCGTGGTTTTGACAAAGTGATGAATGGTTTTTATGCGCATATTTTCAGGGCAAAAAAAACGTAACATCTGTAAAACGATATCCGCTGCTGGTTTATCCAGAATATAGTCGCCTGCAATGAGGTGATGTGGCGGGTATTCGAACATTGACTGACTGTAATGTGATGCTTCATCAATCGCTTTAGCTGGTTCAGGAAAATCCCACATAAGTTGATTGAGCTTGGCGGTTTCTTCGATCCTCCAGGTTTCAATACCATTTTCATTGATTAATTGAATATATGAGAAAAACGCTGTAATCACTTCATCGGTATATTGAATACCTTGGTCTGTTAGCTGAAGGTTCACATTGAAGTCTTTGAAAGTGCTGCCTTCTATGCCACCACCAGCACTTAGGTTAGTGGCCCAGTTTTTTGTTTTATAAAAATGTAATAGCCCCCCTTCACCTTCATCACCTAAAATATGACTTAGCACATGTAAAGGTTTACTTCTGTAATGAGATTGTTGCTGAGGCAGCGCAAACGTTAAAATCATTCTGCGCGCTTTTTGCAAAGGCAAAATATTGATCTGCACACCTAGATTATGCTGCAGGTAAAGTGCTGGAAGCGGATCGCCCGGTAACTTATTATTTGACGGCCAATGGGTAAAATGTTGACGAACCGACTCTTCGCTCACTGACAGCTGTTGCTGACTTACTAAACACATACAAGCATTTTGAGGTTGGTAAAAACGCTCAAACATCCGCTGTAATTTTTGTTTGAGTTGAAATGGGCTAAAAGGATCGAATGTTTGGTGATTACCCACAGAAAATTGACTAAAAGGGTGAGCAGGGTTACATGTTTCTTTATGTACTTGATAAAGACGTCTTAAATCGTCTTTTTGTTTTAATAAAAACTCGGCGTCTATCGTGTTGATTTCTTTTTCGATAAGCGTCTCGCAAAAAGAAGGTTTACTGAGCATTGCGTATAAATGGGTTAAGGCTTGTTGTTCATATTCAGCTGCAGTTTCATAAAAATAGCTGCTGTATTCTGTGCCTGTTGACGCATTAATACTGCCTCCGTGGGTGGCAACAAAATCATTAAAGGCGTTGGCTTGTGTGAATTCATCATTACCCAAAAATAGCATGTGCTCCAATAAGTGATTAATACCGTAGCAATCTTTGTCATCATTAAAATGACCCACGTTAAAGGTAACAGAGCAGGCACTTTTTACACAGTTTGGATCTTGCACTAACAAAATTCGCAGGCCGTTAGTCAGTTCAATATACTTGAATTGACGATTGTCGTAGGCACTTTTGAGCAAAATTTTCTTTCCCTCTGTTGAAAGACTTTTAAGCATAAACTAATTTTTTAAAGGTGCAGATTTTTAATTAAATTTTTTGTTATATTAGGCACCACAAGAATAAATATTCAAGTACACATTCCGCGAGAATTATGAAGTTAATTATAATGCGTCATGGGGAAGCTGAAAGGCTTCGCGAACAGGACAATAAGCGAAGCTTAACCCCCTTAGGTGAAGAACAATCTATTACAGCAGGTAAATGGTTATATGAGTACCTAGGGCCGGATCTGCCAATTAATATTGCCTTAGTCAGCAGTTATGTTCGTGCCCAGCAAACATATGCACAGCTTAGCAAACAAGTTGTAGTGATAAAAAAGCAAATATGTGAAGACGTGATACCCGAAGGCGATCCTAAAGTCGCTCATGACTTTATTAAGGTTTTGTTTGCAACACCATCACAACCAAATGTTATTTTGGTTGTCAGTCATATGCCCTTTGTTAGTTACTTTTTGGAAGAAGTGCACCTTGAAAAAAAGTCTATGTTATTTGATACCTCTAGTGTGGTGATCGTTGATTATGATCTCGCTGCCGGTGCGGGCAAGATAGAAAGTATCTATCATCCTGTTTAAATATTGAGAAGTTGAATCAATAAACCTTAAGAAAACTGATTGATGTACCGATATGATGAATATGATCAGGAAAAGTTTGCCAGCTGTCTTAAACCAGGCGTTGGAACACCATGTAAATGAATCGCAACTGACTCACGATGATGAGCTTCAGGTGATTTATGATCGCTTATCAAATTTGAACGAAAAAGTAGAATATTTAAAAAATAAAATCAAAAACAACCGAGAGAAAAACAAAATCTGACTTATTCAGAAGATTTCATTTCATCACTTCGATAGAACTCAGGTATGACGCGTACCGTTTTGACCATATTGTCTTTCATTTCTAATACTTCGATAGGATAACCGGCAAGACGTAAACTGATATTTGCTTCTGGAATATCTTCCAAATACTCCAAAATCAAGCCGTTTAATGTTTTAGGACCTTCTGTAGGAAATTGCCAGTCCAATTCTTTATTCAGCTCACGAATGTTGGCACTTCCATCTATTAACACGCTACCGTCTTGTTGCAAATTGGCTTCTTTACTGTGATCAGGCAAAAAACTGGTGGTAAAATCACCGATGATTTCTTCCAATATATCTTCTAAGGTCACTAACCCTTGAATATCACCGTATTCATCCACCACTAAACCAATTCGTTCTTTTACCTCTTGGAATTTGTACATCAAAGTATGTAATGGGGTGGACTCAGGTGTGAAATAGATTTCTCGAACCGCTCTGAGCAATGTGGCTTTAGTGAACTGATCTTTTGAGAGTAACCTCAGTGCGTCGCGGACATGCACAAAACCAACCGCATCATCTATGCTATCCCGATACAACAAAACTCTGGTGTGCTGCGAGTTAACCAATTGTTTTTGAATATCTTTCCATTCGTCGTTAATGTCGATAGACACAATATCGCTGCGCGGCACCATAATGTCTTCGGCAGTCACGTTTTCGAGGTCTAGTATACCCATTAACATATCTTGGTGCTTTTTTGGGATCATTGCGCCGGCTTCATGAACAACGGTGCGCAGTTCTTCGCGGCTAAGACTATTTCCATCTTCACCAGTATTTCTTACTCGAAAAAGCGCTAATAAACCATTACATATGCCATTAACCAAATACACAAAGGGGTAAAGCAACGTCAGTAACGGCAATAAAATAAACGAGCTAGGAAAAGATATTCTTTCTGGGTATAAGGCTGCGAGTGTTTTTGGTGTCACTTCGGCAAAGATTAAAATGACTAAAGTTAGAGAAAGTGTGGTTATGGCAGTCGCTACGCCAAGGCCTAAATGCCCGAACAAGCGCATACAGATAATGGTAGCGATAGAAGAGGCAGCAATATTCACAAGATTGTTACCTATCAGAATTAATCCAATTAGCCTATCTGGGCGTTGTAACAGTTTTTGTACTCTGAGGGCACCTTTATGCCCTTCGTTCTCGAGATGTTTGAGCCGATATCGATTAATCGACATCATGCCTGTTTCTGAGCTTGAAAAGTATGCAGAGAGTAAAATCAAAACACCGAGAATTATGAATAAACTACTGGTGGCAATGTCTTCCAACTATGGAGATCCTATGGTGAAAAAGAAGTCGCACTTTAAGGGCTATTTAGATGCTATTCAAGCGTTAAGTATGACTTCCCTAACAAAGCGGCTGCCAAAATAGGCTAGGGTGAGTAATACACCACCAACAATAGTCGACCATATTACCGGTTTCCCACGCCATCCGAACAACGAATGCCCCATCAAAATTACGGTATACAGCCCCCATGCCAAAACAGACAAAACGGTTTTATGAGCCTGTTCTTTAGCAAACATGTTATCTAAAAACATGAAGCCACTGACTAATGATAAGGTCAGTAAAACAGTGCCGACTAACAATAATTTAAATAGAATGTTTTCTACTGCCATTAGTGGAGGCAGAGATGAATGCAGCAGAGACGCGTTTTTTTCTTTTAGGCGAAAATTGATGTAAGACAATTGCACCGCATATAATGAGGCTATAGCCAAACATGCATAAGCAAACAAGGCCAAACTAATATGGATTAATAAATTAGGCTGTACACTGATTTGTATAACATGGGCACTGGGTATCAAACCACTCAGCAGAACGGTCAGCCCAGTAAAACTATATACAACAGGTAACAAAATAGTGTTCGGTAATTTAAATGAAGCGACCAGCATAGTGACGCTTATTAGCCAACCCACCAATGAGGCTACATTTAGCATACTCATGTTCTGTCCCATCCCAGACTCAATCAGTATGCCGCTTTCTAAAATAGCGATGTGTAACCCCATGGCCACCAGAACACTTATAATGGCTGCGTGTTTATTGGGGCCTTTTTCTTGAAACATACCTGTAACGATGACGCCGGACGCCAAAATATAAAAAACAAAACAAATGACATCCATCAACATGATAGATTTCTTGAAACGACATTGGGAAGAGTTACGATAAACATTTTGCTAACTAAATTTCCATACACAAAGTGACAACGTTATAATCTTAAAAATAACACTAATATTCACTATATTACATAGCGCAACGCAGTTTTACGCATTAACGAGTAAAATCTCTAAGTAGATATGGGCTTGAGCATTCTTATCTGCTAGCTTTTTCTATATAATAACCTTATAGAAAATTGTTGGTAGAACAGTATATGTTTGAAAATCTTAGCGAACGTTTAGGCAAAACCCTTAAAAATATTAGCGGAAAAGGGCGGCTCACCGAAGATAATATTAAAGATACTCTGCGTGAAGTGCGTATGGCGCTGCTTGAAGCTGATGTTGCCTTGCCTGTCGTAAGAGATTTTATCGGTCAAGTGAAAGAGCGTGCGGTAGGCACCGAAGTCAGCAAAAGCCTTAATCCTGGTCAAGTCTTTATTAAAATTGTTCAGTCCGAGTTAGAGTCGGTGATGGGGCAAGTTAACGAATCACTTAATTTAGCTGCTCAGCCTCCAGCTGTTATATTAATGGCCGGTTTACAAGGCGCCGGTAAAACCACCAGTGTGGGTAAGTTAGCGGCGTTGTTAAAACAGCGTGAAAAGAAAAAAGTGTTAGTTGTGAGTGTTGACGTATATCGTCCCGCAGCAATCAAACAGCTAGAAACTCTAGCCACCGAGGTCGATGTTGATTTTTTCCCATCGTCAGAGGATCAAAAACCCATTGATATTGCTAATGCAGCAATAGATTTCGCCCGCAAACATTTCTTCGATGTATTACTCGTCGATACAGCTGGTCGTTTACATGTTGATGGCGAAATGATGGGAGAAATCCAAGCATTACACAAAGCGATCAACCCCATTGAAACCTTGTTTGTGGTCGACGCAATGACTGGTCAAGACGCGGCCAATACCGCCAAGGCCTTTAACGAAGCATTACCTTTAACCGGTGTGATCCTAACCAAAGCTGATGGTGATGCCCGAGGTGGCGCTGCGTTGTCAGTAAGACACATCACAGGCAAACCCATTAAGTTCATCGGTATGGGCGAAAAACTTGATGCACTGGAAGCCTTTCATCCAGAACGTATAGCCTCGCGAATTTTGGGTATGGGTGATGTACTCACCTTGATCGAAGAAGTTGAACGCAAAGTTGATAAGGATAAAGCCGAGAAACTAGCCAAAAAAGTACAAAAAGGTAAAGGCTTCGACTTACAGGATTTTAAAGAACAACTAGAGCAAATGCGTAACATGGGCGGCATGATGTCGATGATGGATAAAATGCCAGGTATGGGTAATATGACAGCGCAAATCAAAGAAAAAGCTAACGATAAATCCTTTGTACAAATGGAATCTATCATCAATTCTATGACGCCAGGTGAACGCACCCGCCCAGATGTGATAAAAGGCGGACGTAAACGCCGCATAGCAGCGGGTTCAGGTACTCAAATTCAAGATGTAAATAGATTACTAAAACAATTTACTCAGATGCAAAAAATGATGAAAAAAATGTCGGGCGGTGGCATGAAAAAAATGATGCGTAATATGAAAGGCATGATGCCACCGGGTGGGCCAGGAGGAATGGGCGGCATGCCTCCTCCACGTTAGAAACTTAACTTGCTTGTGGACAACATATGGATATCGTTTTGTTACGATGTTGTCTTACCAACCACTCTTATATAAATGATACATAAATAGGTTTTTGAATTGTCGATTAATATTGTCAACCAGCTCTCCCACAGGCTTATTAACGTTATTTTTGCCATAGTGTTGGTTTTAGGAATCGCATTCAGCAGCGTGGTCTTTTACAAAGGCGATTATATCGCCAAAAAAACTGTCCAGCTTATTTCCCAACAAGTACCCGCATACGATTTACTGCGTAAATTAGGAAATAGTTTAATAGAAAAAGAACGCTTTTTGTACGAATTTTATGCTACTGAGCAGCAACAGCATTTCGAACGAGGTTATTCTAAAACCAATCAGCAAGCTCAGCTTGTTTTTGATGAGTTGATGGTTAGATTTGGTGATATTGAACCTTTACAAATCACTCAGACTAGTTTGAACGAGTTAAACATACTGGCCGATGAGTTTGTGCTAAACATGACTGCCTCTCAAACTAATTGGGCTTTGGCTCGTCAACAATTGCGTATTATTAGTGATGTACGACGAGCAACTAGTCCTCAAATTCAGCAGTTAATTACCCTCACAGAAAATAAAGTGCAGGAATCAGAATACGTTATTACAAATGGTCTAAAGTTAGTGCGAATTTTTGTTGTGTTATATGGCTTAGGGACCCTGATTTTGGCTTATATAGTGGCTAAGGCTATAAAAGTTTTCTTGTCTACTGCGGTCAATAATCAACGCCTTTCACTTTTTTCGACTCGCAATCCCAACCCTGTCATTAGTCTTGATAGCCAAAATGCCGTGACTTATTGCAATCCAGCGACTGAAACATTACTCAAAAAATTAAATCTAGGAACGGGCAGTGCTGAATTGTTGTTGGCCAAAGATATTAAAGTGTATCAAACCGAAATCCTAGTTGAGGCTAAAGCAGACTCTAAACAATTTGAATATCAAATTGGACAATTGTACTTTCAATGTGACCTGCACTGGTTAGAAGAGCTGAGTCAATGGGATATGCATTTAACTGATATCACCAAGCGTAAAATATTCGAACTAGAATTGGAATATAGAGCTAGTCATCACCTGCAAACGGGTTTACTCAACCATTATGAATTAGAAAAAACAGTAACACATTTGTGCAAAACCGAGCAAAAATTCACATTTGGACTAATCGAAATTCGCTCATTTAGTCAGTTGATCTCGGGACAAGGGCTAACGGTGGCTTCGACTGTTGTTAATGAAGTCGCCACTTCTTTAGATAATATTTTGTCAAGTATAGACAAAGCAGGTTGTCGCGTTTTTTATGTAGGCGAAAAAAGTTTTGCCTTAGTATGCACCACTGATTTAAGTAACAAACAGATAGATAGATTGGTTGAGCAAATAGACCAAAAAATTGCCGCAACGATTTTTCATTGTCAATACCAAGTAAAATTTGATTTTGGCTTTGCCAACTATCCACAGCACGGTAAGGACTATACAAAATTGCACAAAAATTCACTTGCGGCATTAGATAAGTCGGCAAGTAGTGGGGATAGAAGTCAGGTGCTGTTTAACCTGCAATTGGGTGAAAAGTTGTACTATGAACAACAATTAATTGAAGATATGCGTGTTGCTATTCAACTGGCTCAGTTTGAGTTGTATTTTCAGCCGCAGATGTCACTTTCTAGTAAAAAAATAATGGGTGCTGAGGCGCTTATTCGCTGGCAGAGAAACGGACAGTGGATCGCTCCTAGTGAGTTTATCCCCTTGGCTGAGCGTGCTGGACTTATCGACATACTGGGTAATTGGATTTTGCATACTGCATGTCAAAAAGCGCAAAAATTAGTGAGTTTAGGTTGGAGTGACCTAGTCATAGCTGTCAATATTTCACCTCTTCAATTTGGACGTAAAGACTTCCTGAGTAAAGTGACCAATGTATTGAAAGATACTGGGCTGGAGGCTAAAAACTTAGAATTAGAAGTCACTGAAGGGGTCATTATATATAATGAAAATGAGGCGATAGAAACCTTAGCTCAACTCAAAAAATTGGGTGTAAACTTGGCCATTGATGATTTTGGTACAGGTTATTCTTCCCTCAGTTATCTTCGAAAATTTAATATCGATAAGCTCAAAATTGATCAATCTTTTATCCACGATATTCAACATCAAGCAGCGGATCAGTCGATTGTTCGTACTATCATCGAATTGGGACGCAACTTGGAATTAAAAGTGGTAGCGGAGGGGGTCGAAGGTCATGAGCAGCAAGCGATCCTCGCTTCTATGGGGTGTGACGTAATACAAGGTTTTTACTTTAGCCATCCACTGCCTGAACAACATTTTATTGATTTTCTGCAACAGCAAATACCTGTCTAGTCGTCTGCATTTGAGCTATTTTTAGGTAATCTCACATTGTGGCCAAACAGTTTAAACTTATCTGTCTTCTAGTACTTTAGACGTTGAAAATTGATATAGCATATTGCGATACACACAAATATCGGTGATATCCTCAGGGGTATATTGCGGTACCGCTCTGTAATTAGTGGATAAACGATATTCGCCTTTTATAGGCAAAACGCGGTGCCATGTATGTCCATGAATTATGACCAAAGTGCCTTTTTTAGGGGACAATATGACCTGTTCTGAAAAATGTTCGTTGACTTCGCCCGCTGGCAATTTACCTAGTCGATGACTGCCAGGCATCACTAACACTTCTCCGCCCACTTGGTCATCAATATCCATAGTGTAAACAAGGCGGTTAAGGTTAAATTGTTGAGGATCATCTGGTGGGCAGTCTTGGTGCCATGCTTGTCCTTTGGTGCCTTTTTTTGAAAACATTGTCATGCAATATAATGGTTTCCAACCTGTTCCTAATATTGTCTCGGTTAACATCTGCATTTTTGCGCAATGTTCAATCTCATCAAATGCTTGTTCACCAGACCTTTGTGGAAACCAAGGAATAACCTCAGTCGCTGACTTTGATAAAAACGCCGCTTCATGCTCATATTCAGGATGTAAACCATAGTGCCCGAGTATGATACTTTGCAGATTATTCATTGACTCAATTGAAAAAAAGTCTTCTATAACAAGATAGCCCTGTTGCCAAAAAGTGTTACTCAATTCGGTTATTGTCATGATGATTTACCTTGTTGACTGATTATAAGGCTCAAACGAATAAGAATACTGATAGTCCAAATAGGGAATAATATAATCAGATAATGGTTCGGCACCCCAAGTATTTGTCCCACCTACACCACGTTGCATATAATCTATATTGATATAAATTCTTTGCTTTTGAGGCAGTTCATGGGGGTGAATATTTTTAGCTTTTACTTGTGCAGCAGTGGCATGGTAATCGGCCGTATCATAATATTGAGCACCAAAACCAATCAGCGGAGCACCTTTAAATGTTATACCGTTGCCATCTTGATTATGGAACGACACATAACGCACATCACCACGATAACCATTTTCTTGTGGCCGCACATAAGGCACATACAAATCTGCTATGTTACTTTGATATTGACCGACATGAGCAGATGTATTTCTGTCCATATAGTTTTCGTGAGGACCACGTCCATACCAGTTAACTTGAGAATATTGCTTGTCTAACTCAAATAAGGTGCCCAAGCGTGGAATATCAGATTGTTTTTTGTGTGGCGCAGCATAGAAATACACATCCACTTTGACTTCACCATTGCCAAACACATGATAAGTGGTGAAATAGCGACTACCTATTGCACTTATATAATGTTCAACTTCAACATTGGCCTGATACTTAGACTCTTTTGATAGTTCTATTGACACTAACTTAGTGTTTTTTCCCGCGTTTTGCCATGGAGCAAATTTGTCGCCATAGTCCTTGATAGGTAAGTCGTTATCGGTTGGCGCGCGCCAAAAATCGGGTCTTGGTGACGCTTTTAACAATTCGTCACCAAAATATTCCATTGAACTAATTAACCCCGTTTTTTTATCAATACTTAAACTAAAATCCTGTCCCTTAAAGTGGTAGGCCTGTTTTTTGTCATTGATGGAGAGTCTAATTTCAGGCGATTTTTCTGCCGTTACAGAGACAGTAGGCAAGGCTAATTGAGACCAAGCGGTAATATGTCCTTTGGGAATGACGCCATTTTTTTTATCACTGATAACCTGCAAATTTAAAAAATATTCTACACTTGGTTTCCGGTCGATACCGTAATCAAGAGACACTTCTTGGTTTTTTTGGGCGGCGGCACTTAAAGGTAAGCTTTGTCCTTGTGCCACTTTTTTACCATTAGCCAATAGCTGCCAGCTTAAACTCAGACCTTGCAAACTAACAAAAAAGTGTTTATTACGAATGATGATTTTGCCTGCTGCAATATCATCGCTACTAAAACCAATATTTTGCTGAACGTTTTTAACTTCCCACAAATAAGGGTAGGGCGTGCGATCAGCAAATACTAAGCCGTTGGCTGAAAAGCTTAAAGATGAAACGGTTGCATCTGGCTCTACATCACCGCCGTAGCCCCAATAAGGTATACCCTCAAGGGTTTTCATAGCAAAGGTTTGGTCTACCCAATCCCAAATAAACCCCCCTTGCAAAGAGAGGTGTTTTTCAAAACTGTCCCAATACTCTTTAAAGTTTCCAAGGGAGTTACCCATGGCATGTTCATATTCAATTAAAATTACCGGACGGGTGGTATCGAATTTGCGCTTAGCATATCGTTCAATATCGCTAATAGGCGCATACATCTGACCATAGGCATCGGTGTGACGGCGCATTTGTGCTTGCTCTGATATGACAGGGCTATTTGGCTCTTGTTGTTTTAACCAGTCATAGGTGGCTTCTAAATTAGGTCCATCTCCAGACTCATTACCGAGTGAACGCATCACCACAGACGGATTGTTTTTTGTGGCGTGGTACATGTTACTCACTCGGTCAATATAGGCTGCCGTCCACTCTGGTTTGTTAACTAAGTGTGTATCAGGGTTGTATGGGCCTTGATTGGCAGCGCCCACGCCATGAGACTCAATATTGGCCTCATCCATAACATATAAGCCATACAAATCAGCTAAATAATACATATAGGGATCGTTAGGATAGTGGGCCATGCGTACTGCATTAATGTTGAATTGTTTCATCAACTGCACATCTTTAAGCATCAATTCCCGCGTTACCACGTGGGCGGTGACCGGATCATGCTCATGGCGATTGACCCCTTTAAACAACACAGGTTGTCCATTGATTAATATATTGCCATTTTTAAGCTCAGTAGAGCGAAAGCCAATGTGATGACCTATATGTTCAATGGCTTTACCCTGTAGATCGAATAAAGTGAGTTTCAAGGCATATAAACTAGGCGCTTCAGCGCTCCATAGGCGAGGTGAATCGATGCTGGTGGTATATTCAACCACGCCAGTTTTATCTTCTAAAAGTGTTTTAATATCTAGTTTTTGTTCGAATAGTATTTTTTGCTGGTGATCAAATAGTTGAACATTTAACTGATATCCACTGACAGCTCGGTCTTGGTTATTGTCAATTAGCGCACTGAGCTGTAATTCACCCTTAGTGTAATTATGGGTAAGGGTAGTGTAAGCATGAAAATCCTTTATATGTACTTTTGGAGTAGTAAACAAATATACATCACGCTCAATACCACTGACTCGCCACATATCCTGACATTCAAAATAAGAGCCATCAGAATAACGATACACCTGCATAGCCAATTGGTTTTCACCGGCTTGTAAGTAGGGGGTGATATCAAACTCGGCCGCAGTTTTTGAGTCTTGTGAGTAACCCACCTTTTGGCCATTTACCCATAAATAAAAGGCCGACTTCACTGCCCCAAAATGTACAAACACTTGTTTTGCATTCCAGTTATCTGGCAAGGTGAATGTTTTTCGATAGCTGCCTACAGGATTGTAATGAGCGGGCATTTCTGGTGGCACTGCATTGGCTTTAAAACATTGGTGTGAATGATAAAAAGGTGTGCCGTAACCCTTTACTTCCCAGTTGGCGGGCACTGCAATTTGGTCCCATTGGCTATCGTCAAAATGAGTTTGGTAAAAGTCATCTGGGCTTTTCTTGACAGAATCCACCCAATTAAACTTCCACTGGCCATTGAGCAGTATATGGTTGGCTTGATCCCAAGGTGTTTTTGAAAAAGCGGCTTGCGCATTGTCATAACTATAAAAAAAACTCCGAGCGGGCTCCTTGTTTATTCTAAATACTTCAGGGTTTTGCCAGTCTAATGATTGTGCCGCTGCGGCTAGGGAAAACATACTCGTTGCAAAAGCCAAGCAAACACTAAAACACTTTTTCATTTTATTACCTATTTATTATCTATTTAATGCTTGGATTCAACTAATAAGTGAATGTCGAGGGATACAGCGCAGTGTTCTTCCAAATTATATGTATGGGTAAAACACTGGTAAGCTTAGATTTGTTAATGTTATGTTTGATTGTGTTTACCACCATGTGGCATATAATGCTGCTGAGCCTACCGCTGCTAAGAATGTGGCAAACACTAAACCTTTTAATCCAACAGGCATCAGATCCATAAAACTTGGATAGGCTTGCAAATGCATCTAAAGTCCAAAATATTTATTATTGTTAATCTAATGTTATCAGCCTATCCGTTTTATATACAGATTGCAGTAAAATGCATTCAAGGTTGTTTTTTAGCCATCAAAGCTAAGCCGTCTCAATTATGGTTACCCTCAGACTTTTCTATAAAGCTCGATGATATCGTTCAAAACCGGTATTTTAGAATTGTTGCTGGGTGAGCCTGAAGCTAAGGCTCGTTTCGTCATATTGGCAAGTTAACTGCCATATTGGGTGCAATCAGTTTCATCGCAGCAATACTTGTTGATCGTTAAATAGATTAGTTTTGCGACTCACAGAGACATCAATTGCATGGGTGAGTGCGTCAATTCCAGTATTCGCGGCAATTCAGCTGGGCAAACTCAACGTCAATTGATAGTCGATAATAGCGGCAGCAGGCATTAAACCCGAACCCATATACAGCATTGCTGCTTCATCTTTGGTTTTATCAGCATAGAGTGCAAGGGAATACAGCAAGTCTGTTTGTTGTGGCTAACGTTGATTGGCAACTGATAACTATCTGAACTGATATATTGATTGGATGATGCTATTGCGGTGTTTCAAAACCCTAAAAATAGGAAAGCGAGTAACACAAATAAATAACTGGTCATTAGCTATGCCGCAACATGTTTGACACTTTTAGATGGTTTTAGATGGTTTTAAACATCATACTCAATTCAAATAAAGAAAAGAAAAGAAAAGAAAAGAAAAGAAAAGAAAAGTTAACTGATCTAACCTAAATTTTGTGTGAAAGTTAACTTTTTCTATAAGCACTTTGCAATTAAAGTGCTTAAGCAGCAGAATCTAAATCCGCTGCGAGCCCAGGTAGCAAAAGGGTCATAGAGGGAAGGTAATAGATATAACCTGAACTCTGGATAAGACGTGCCGTGACCCTAAAAGTAATTATAACTAAAACAGTATGTTAGGTAGTTATAATTGATTTACAAGGCCAATAAATACATCCAGTGCTGCTATTATTGCGTTTATCGAGGCGAATTTGTGATGGAATAGCCAGCTATTGTGAGCAAGTTCAACGAAGATAGGCTTGATAATAGCGGTGCTGGACGGCATGGCTTATCCAGAGCTCAGGTTAATCTAGTATTCATTGGGGAAGGACATTTTCATTGTTGATGGTTAAACAAATCAGTAAAAATTTTGGTGCATTTCAAGCATTAGACCATGTTTCCTTTGAAATGGATAAAGGGGATATTGTCGGCCTTTTAGGAAAAAATGGTGCTGGGAAAACCACCTTGATGCGTATTTTGACCTCATTTATTACCCCATCATCCGGCACGGTCACCATTGATGGGGATGATATGAATAAGCATTCATTAACCATTCGGCAAAATATCGGCTATTTGCCGGAGAAACCGCCTCTGTATGGCGATATGACGGTGCAGTATTACCTGAAATTTGCGGCCGAAATAAAAGGTGTACCCAAGCATAAATGCCAATTCCAGCTCGCTAAAGTACTCGCAGAGTGTGACCTAGAGCAGGTTAAACAAAAAACGATTGCCACCTTATCTAAAGGGTATAAGCAACGTGTTGGCATCGCCCAAGCTATTATTCACGAACCTAAGTTGCTTATTTTAGATGAACCCACTAGCGGTCTTGACCCGATGCAAATTCAACAAGTATTGGCCCTGATCAAAAACCAACGAGACCAGAGAACGGTTTTGTTAAGCAGCCACACTTTAACTGAAATTGAGCAAGTAGCGCAGCGGGTACTCATGATTAAGTCGGGGCGAATAGTGCTTGATGCCCCTTTAGATGACTTATTACAAGGGACAGATCCAAGTCAATCACAACCTGTAACCTTAGAGCAGGTTTTCATCAACCATCATCAACCCCAAACATCAGAAAATACGACACAAACACCAGAAACAACAACACATCAGGTGTCTGATGAATAAAATATTCGCTTTAACAAAAAAGGAATTACACAGCTTTTTTAGCTCGCCGATTGCTTATATTATTTTAATTGTGATGTTGTCTTTGTTTAATGTGTTCTTTTTTCTGAGCATCGATCAAAATCGTGAAGTGTCGCTGCGGGATGTTTTTCAATTGATGGAGTTTATGTTGGTGTTTTTTATCCCGCTATTAACCATGCGGTTATTTTCTGAAGAAAAATCAAATGGCACAATGGAATTTTTGCTTACCGCTCCCTTAACTCACACCATGATTGTGCTGGGCAAATATTTTAGTATGCTTATTTTCTTCACCCTATTAATTGGCCTGACGCTTAGTTACTTCTTTATTGTTGAATACTTTGGTGATCCTGACCCATCCAGCATGTTATCGGGGTATCTAGGGATTTGGCTAGAGGGTGCCTTTTTTATTGCCGTTGGTTTACTGGCTTCTTCTTGGACATCGAACCAAATAATTGCGGCTATGGTGTCTTATCTGATTTTATTTTCACTCTACTTTGCTACCAGTTTCACTCAATATGTGAGTGGTTCTGCCGATCACTTCCTTATTCAGTTGAGTACTCATACACACTTAGAAAACTTCGCAATAGGCATTATTACCCCCAGTGACGTGGTGTATTATTTAGCAGGTATTTTACTGTGTTTAGTACTAACTCGATTGAGTATTGACAATAGGTTGTGGCAATAATGAATAAACGTAATCTTTTACCGTTGTTCTGCGGTTTTGCACTTTTAAGTTTTATTCTCGGATTATCACTTTTTTATATCGAACAACAATTTAGTTATCTGGCAACTGCGCTTGCTGTTATTGGTGGCGTTGTATTTTTTGTACTACTGAGTTTGATTATCAAGCATAGTTTTGGCCAATATAAATCGATTGGATGGGGATCGCTTTTTAGCTTCAGACGGTGGAAGAGGTTGGCCATGGTTATTTGTATCGTCACAGGCAGCATTGCGTTTATTGGGGTAAGTCATTATTTGGCTAATAACTCGAGTGTCAGGTGGGATGTCACCCAAGATAAACAACATACCTTATCTAACAATACTATTGATTATGTCAGCACATTGACCAATGAGGTGCAGTTAACGGCTTTTCATGTAGGCATGCCGCCCAAATACTTAATCGACCTATTCAAAGAATATGAAAGAGTATCTGATGGTGTCATTAAAACCGACATTATTGACCCTATTGAACAGATTGCTTATGCCGCAACATTTGGGAATGCAATCAATGCAGATGAACGAAAAGTGATTGTTCAATCAGGCAACAATCGTAAAGACGTTGATTTTACTTTAAGTGCGTTGTCTGAAGATAAACTCACCAATGCCATAGCCAATGTTAGCCGTGCTCCAAGGACGGTTTATTTTCTGACGGGGCATGGTGAGTATTCAAGCACAAATCAGGATTACAGCGGTTTATCGACATTCAAACAATTGTTAGCCGATAACAACATTACCAGTAAAACACTGATGTTGGGAATCAGCCAGTCAATCCCTGCAGATTGTGATGTGTTGATCATTGCGGGTCCAAAAAATGCCTTGAGTCAAAGTGAAGAAACGTTAATTGGTGACTACTTAACCAAAGGTGGAGACGCCTTGTTTCTTATTGAACACACAATAGTCACTACTCCTGATAAACCATTAAGTGCAGATCAGCTACAAAAAAATCCTAGCTTAAACGTTATTATTAACCAATGGGGACTAGATGTTCAGTCTGATATTGTGGTCGATTTAACTAACTATATTGGTGATGATGTGGGCAGCCCTGCAACTAAGAATTATAAACGGCACAAAGCGTTAACTGAAGGTCTGGACTACACCTTTTACGTTCGCCCTCGTTCTATTCGTATTTTACCGCAGCGCCGAGCAAGCATCAAACATGCAGTCATAGTCTCAACAGCATCAACAGAAAATAGTTGGGCTGAAACCAATCGAACCTTGGACATACAATTTGATCCGAATACGGATACTCCAGGACCGGTGCCATTTTCGTACGTAGTGATTGAAGAGAAAAACGCAGAAGATCCGCAAGACAAAAAATCATCAGATACCCGATTGATAGTGTTTACTGATGCAGACTTTTTAAGCAACGTTTATATCAACCAATACAGCAATGCTCAGATGGGCTTAAACTTAGTTAACTGGTTAGCAGAACTAGACTACAAAACATTTATTAGTGCAAAAGAGATAAAAGTTGAACGCTTAGATTTAACCAGTAAACAGAAACGCCAAGTCATAGTGATATTATTTTTGCTGCCATTTTTCTTTGTTATAGCGGGACTTGTGGTGTGGTTAAGAACTAAGTCAAATAGATAACCTGTTCATTTAGGTCATATTTAGAAATATTTTATAATTCATTGAAACAAAGCTGTGCTCTAAAAAAACGTTTTTCAAAACGGAATGCTATTCATATAAAACGAGCAAACACTGATCTTTTTTGGGTCGAAATCTGTTCCTATCTTATGATAATAAAAGATTCCGAAATACTTGTCACCTTAGTTGATAACACAGGCAAAATTACAGGCTATGCAGAAAAAATGTTGGCTCACATTCGTGGGGATCTCCACCTAGCATTTTCTTTGATGATAATTCGTCGTAAAAATAACCAAGTTGAGTATCTGCTTCAAAGACGAGCACTGCACAAATATCATAGTGGCGGACTTTGGGCTAATACTTGCTGCTCACACCCCTTACCTGACGAAAATATACAAGATGCCGCAAGGCGCCGTGTATCTGAAGAGCTAGGTATCAGTGAGCGTTTAAGTATGTCGCCCATAGGTCAGATCCAGTATAAGTATCAGCTTGACAATAATATGA
>Ga0307488_10001232_pt1 | contig 21358 bp, 18 predicted proteins | sample SB02metaG_FD_202248 | JGI IMG/M metagenome (GOLD analysis project Ga0307488, IMG submission 202248) | Sea-ice brine microbial communities from Beaufort Sea near Barrow, Alaska, United States - SB 0.2 | ecosystem: Environmental > Aquatic > Marine > Coastal | place: USA: Alaska | collected... | reverse complement strand
CTTGCATTTAAGAGTGATTTTACTAAAAATGATTCATTCCTAAGCTTCTTACAAACGGTTAAAACAACGGTTCTTGAAGCGTTTGATCATAGAATTTATCCGTTTGATAAACTAGTAGATGACTTAGCTGTAACTAGAGATTTAAGTAGAGCGCCAATCCTTGATGTAATGGTGGTATTGCAAGATGCAAACATTGGAGACGAAAGTTTCATGACGTTAGAAGGTGTAGAAATTGAAGAAACAAATGTGCAAATGCCTACTAGTAAATTCGATTTAACGTATTATTTCAGAGAGAGTGATGGCGAATTAATTATGTCTATAGAATATGATTCAGATATCTTCTTCAAAGAGCGTGTTGAAAAAATGGGTATGCATGTTATTGAATTACTTACTTCCATAATGGAAAATCCTGTAAAAGAAATATATGACTTAGATTATCTTCCAGAAGAAGAAAAACAACTAGTTGCTACAACATATACAAGAAAAGAAGAAACAAACATCGTAGTTCCTGAGCTTACACTCAATGAATTGTTTGAAGCACAAGTTGTAAAACACGGAAATCGTATTGCTATTGTTGATGGCGAATATGAAATGACGTATAATGAATTAAACGATAAAGCGAATAAACTAGCACAATACTTGAAAAACAAGTACGATGCAAAACCAGAAGATATTATCGGAATCATTGCTGAACACAATGAATGGTTAGCAATAAGTATTCTGGCTATAGCCAAAACTGGCGCTGCATACTTACCAATGAATTCAAAATCACCGACAGATCGTCTCAATTATCAAATAACGAATGCAGATGTTCAATTAGTACTAACGGATTATTTTGAAGAAGAGCTTTCAGCAGAAACCTTCAAAGTACCGGAAGAATGGTATCAAGTAGACAGTTATCCTAAAACAAATCTTAAAAATGGTGCTACACCAAGTAGCTTGGCATATGTAATATATACATCAGGTTCTACAGGAAAACCAAAAGGAGTAATGATTGAGCAAGCTGGACTTATGAATCTTTGCGATTGGCATACAGAGTATTATGACTTAACACATGAAAGTAGAGTTGCCATGTATGCAAGTATCAGTTTTGATGCAAGTGTTTGGGAATTTTGGCCAGCCATATTACAAGGTGCTAGTATATATATGACAGCCGAAAAAATGGAAACTGGTTTTGATGACTTATTTGATTGGATTCATGAAAAAGAAATTGACCAAATATTCTTACCAACGGTAGCATGTAAATTCTTGAAAAAATCTGGAAAAGAGGTCAATCCAAGACTTAAAATTTTAACAGGAGGAGATTCACTAGGAACTTTTGAAGAAGTACCATTTTCACTTTACAATAACTACGGCCCAACAGAAGCAGTTGTTGTAAGTACAGTATTTGAAGTAAATGAACAATTTGAAGACCGTGATGTTCCAATTGGAAAGCCAATAAAAAACAAAGAAGCCTACATCTTAGATAAACATCTAAATCCAATGCCAGTAGGTTTTGAAGGCGAGTTATACATTGGTGGCGCTGGTATTGCTAGAGGTTACATTAACAATGAAGAACTCACAAACGCAACCTTTATTCCAAATCCGTTTGGAGAAGGACGTTTATACAAAACGGGAGATGTTGTAAAATGGTTAGCAGATGGAAACATTGAGTTCATTGGGCGTAATGATGCACAAGTAAACATCAGAGGACTACGTATAGAATTAGGAGAAATAGAAAGTAATCTTACTACACATCCAGAAATTAGTCAAGCATTGATAAATGTTTTTACTGTAGCAGAAGATGAATACTTAGTGGCATATTTCATGTCGGACGAAGTATTGGAAAAGACTGATCTTAAAGAATACTTAAGAGACTTTTTACCATTGTACATGATTCCTGAATATTTTATTCAAGTAGAAAAATTTCCGCTTACACTAAACGGGAAAATTGATAAAAGAGCATTGCCAAAACCAACGGAAATATCTACCAGCAAATATGTAGCACCAACAAATGAAAGAGAAGTGAAAATGGTAGCAATTTGGAAAAGTATCCTAGATCGTGAAGAAATAGGAATTGAAGACAACTTTTTTGAAATTGGCGGACATTCTATGAAGGCACTTCAAATGGTGTCACGTATTAATAAAGAAATGGATTTAAGATTAAATCTAGGTGATGTTATCAACGCACCATTTATTAAAAACTTAGTAGAGCTCACCAAGAGTTATCAAAGAGATTTCAATAACATTATTACACTAACAGATATCACAGAAGAAAGAGAAGATATATTCTTCTTACCACCGTTAATTGGAACTTCATTGGCATACATAGGATTTGTGAAATTATTAAAAGATGACTATAACTGTTTCGGAGTTCAAGACAACGGATTTGATTTCGATCAACCTTTCGATAAAAGCTTAGAAGATAAAGCATGGAATTTTTCTCGACAAATCACGGAAAAACATTCTCCTAAGAAAGTAACCTTAGTTGGGTTCTCATTAGGTGCAAGTCTCGTTTTTGAGACCGCCAAGGTATTGGAAGATAAAGGGTACGAAACTCGATTGATTTTAATAGATAGAAATATCAGTAGAAGAAAACCAAAACTTACCGAAGAAGTAAAACAATCTACTCAGAATGAACTACGCTATCTCGAAGGATGGTTAAGAAATTTTGAATACAGCGAAGAGCAAACTACGCGTGTTCAAAAACTATGGAAAAACAATATTGAACTCAATAATAAATACAAACAGCGAGGAAAGGTAAAAGGAAATATTATTGCTTTCAAAACGAAGAAAAATATAAGTAACAAATTCTTGAATATGAAAGATTGGAGAAAGTACACGACTGGAAAATTTGAGCATATCTATCTTGAAGGAAACCACTATGATGCAATTCAATTGACTAAAAATATAGAAAGCATAGTGCAAGAATTATTAGCGATAACAGTATAGCTGGGAAAACAATCTTTTCAAGAATAAATTAAATAACAAACTCTATTGTACTCAATAGAATAAATATCAAATAAATATATGGAAAATAAAAAAGTATATCTAAAACCTAATGTAATTTTGGAACCGTTAATAGACAAATGGTATGCTTGGACGCATCTTATTTATCCGCCTACATCGGCGATGAATATGAAATCAAGACACCTGAAGATTATGAATTCGTATGTGCAAGCACCAAATATTCATATGGCAGCTGCACGAAACCCTAAAATGCTAGGCGGTCCTTTTATGAATTACAATTCTAACAGAAAGGAAGAAGTACAAGGACTCATAAAACATGCGTTTGAAGAACGAAAACCAATGTTTGAGTTGGCAGAAGCAATTCATGAATTAACTAGATTATTAGAAAAACATGGAAATGGATTTTCACTAGAACCATTATATGAAAAAGTGCCAGAAATATTAAAAGGATATGTAGAACTCAATTATGATCTTAGTGGAAATGCTTCATTTAGAATATTTGAAAGTCTCATGTATAAAAGTAAATACTATAATGAAGATGCACAAAGTATAACACTTTGGCTAACAGAAAATGACGAACGTCCTTTTGTATTAAGTACCGCAAGATTGCCAGAAAAAAACTGTTTAGAAATCAACACACCATTTGCAAGCAAAGCCATTGATAAAATGTGTAGCATGAGAAATCAAGCAGATACGCTAGATAGTTTACTAAAAGACTTCAATATCAGCGAAGACCAAAAAATATTATTTGAATCATTCTTTACCACCGAAAAACCAGTAGGATATAAAAAATATACTGGTGATAAAATTAGAATGCGCTATTACGGTCATGCTTGTATCTTAATTGAAACCAAAGATATTTCCATATTAGTGGATCCTGTAATTAGCTATTACGGATATCAAAATGAGGTCAACAGATATTCATTACAAGATTTACCAGAAGAAATTGATTACGTACTCATCACACACAATCATCAAGATCATATTCTATTTGAAACCATGTTGAGTTTGCGTCATATGGTTAAAAATATTGTAGTTCCAAAAGGTACTACAGGAAATCTTCAAGATCCGAACCTAAAATTAATGTTACAAACTATTGGTTTTGATAATGTTTTAGAATTAGGCGAAATGGAAACTATTCAAGCAAATGATTGTAAAATTACAGGTGTTCCTTTCTTGGGAGAACATGGTGATTTGGACATTCAAGCAAAAATATGTTACGCAGTAAACATTGGAAAAAATTCTATGATGTTCATGGCAGACTCTTGTAACATTGAACCAAAACTCTATGACATTGTTGCAAAACACATTGGCTCCATAGATATTATCTTTTTAGGAATGGAATGTGATGGTGCCCCTTTTTCTTGGATTTACGGACCGCTAATGGAAAATGAAGTAGATCGGGAAATTGACAATACTCGAAGACTCGCAGGATCAAACTTTGAAAGAGGAAAATGGTTGGTAAAATCATTCAATCCTAAAGAACTATATGTTTACGCTATGGGACTAGAGCCTTGGGTAGAATTTATTAGTACTGCTCAATATGATGAAGAAGCACATCCAATAGTAGCTTCTAACAACCTTATTAATTACTGCAAAGAAAATAACATAAAAGCCGAACGCTTGTACGGCGAAAAAGAATTACACTACACATTTGACTAATAATTATAAACCGAATCAGAAAAAATGAAAACACTAATATCACACGAAAACATTGTTGTCGAAGAAGACAAGTATCCGATGACTATTACTTTCAGAAATGGCAGTATGGATAAATTTTTAGCATATTACGAAGAAAACAAGGAAGTTATTGAAAATAGATTAATGCACATTGGCGCTATTCATGTAGTTGGAATTAATATTGACGATGTGGATAAATTTGGAAATCTAATGGAAGAATTATGCCCAAAAGCACCTGCTTTTCTCGATGGAAACTCTTCAAGAGGAAAATACTCTTCAAACGTGTACAATGCTTCTGAATACGATGAAGCTTCCATAGTAAGATTGCACACGGAATTTTCATACTCTAATATTTATCCCAAAAAAATATTCTTCTGTTGCCAAAATCCAGCCACTACAGGCGGACAAACCACTGTTGGCGACTGTAAAAGAGCATTAGAATTAATTAAACCTGAAGTACTAAAAGCATTTGATGAAAAAGAAATTACATACATCAGAAACCTGCATTCAGGATCTGGTTTAGGCCCATCATGGCAAGAAGCATTCGAAACTGAAGACAAAAGCTTCATGGAAGTATACTGCAAGGAAAATGGAATAGAAGTAGATTGGAAAAAAGATGGTATTGTACGATTAACGCAACACAGACCAGCTATTAGAAAACATCCAATTACTGGAGAACGCTTATGGTTCAATCAAGTAGATCAATTCTTTCCTGCTGCGATGTATGAAGAAGAAATATACGAAACACTATTACTCATGAATGGTGGAGAAGAAGTTGCATTGCCAATGTTCTCTCGTTTTGCTGACGGAACAGAAATCAAAAAAGAGTACATCGAAAATGTTATTGAAGTATTAGACGAACTTACCATTCCTGTGCCTTGGAAAAAAGGTGATTTATTAATGGTAGATAACATGACGGCTTTGCACGGAAGATTACCATTTAGTGGTGATCGAAGTATTTTGGCTTCTATGGGATAAATTTTAATTAATACGAATACTTCACATCGTTCAAAATGTGAGTACACTAACATTCGAAATTTTAATAATAAATCGAACATGCAAAAATTCAAATCATATACATTAAATCAACTTGATAAGATCCCTCAACTGAGTGGGCTTAGTGAAGAACAAATGGAGGAAATAAAAATTGTTAGCTCAATTTATCCTTTCAAGACGAATAACTATGTTTTAGAAAATCTAATTGATTGGAATAACATTCCAGACGATCCAATATTTCGCTTAAACTTTCCGCACAAGGAAATGTTGATTCCTGAACACTTTGAAAAATTAAAACAAGTCAGAGCTACCGGAACAAAAGAGGAATTAAAAGAAGTAATTTACAATATTCGAATGAAGTTGAATCCGCATCCTGCTGGGCAAACTGAGCTAAATGGTGCTTTTCTTGAAGAAGAAAAATTAGAAGGAATTCAACATAAATACAAAGACATTCTATTGTTCTTTCCAAGTCAAAGTCAAACTTGTCATGCGTACTGTACATTCTGTTTTCGTTGGCCACAATTTATCAATGATTTAGACTTTAAAATTCAATCAAAAGAAATAGATCCGTTGCTAAATTACTTAAGCAATAATCCTCAAGTATCGGAAGTGCTATTTACAGGTGGCGATCCAATGATTATGAACTCTCGTGTATTAGATTCGTACATTGAACCATTATTGAAAGTGGATACTGTTAAAACTATTCGTATCGGAACCAAAGCATTGAGCTATTGGCCATACAGATTTACAACGGACGAAGATGCCGAAGGAATGCTGAATGTATTGCGAAAAGTAACAAAAGCAGGAAAACATTTAGGATTTATGGCACATTTCAATCATCCTATAGAATTGGAGCCGCCAGTAGTAAAAGAAGCAATCGATAAACTAAGAGAAGTGGGCGCTGTCATTCGTACGCAATCTCCATTATTGCGATTTATTAACAATAGTGCAGAAACTTGGACAACCATGTGGGAAAAACAAGTACAAATGAACTGTATTCCTTACTACATGTTTTTACCAAGAGATACAGGTGCGCAACACTACTTTGCTGAAACCTTAGAAAGTGCACACAAACTCTATACGGAAGCTATTAGAAACTGTTCCGGATTGGCATCTACGGCTAAAGGTCCAGTAATGTCTATGACGCATGGAAAAGTAGAAATCTTAGGAGTCAAAGACAATCAATACACTTTACGTTACGTAAAACACAGAGACAATTCTAAAACATTCAAAACATTTATTGCGGAACCTATAAAACCAAATCCAATGTGGATTGATGATTTAGTGGAAGTCAAATCAGAAATAATTAATTATTAATTTTAAACTATATATTATGAAAAAAAGTATCAAAAAACTAAAACTAGAAAAGCAAACTATTTCAAGACTATCAGCACAAAAAATTGAAGGTGGTAAAATGGCTGCATTTTCTCAAGGATTAACATGTGATTGTCAAACTTCACCTAAGAATTGTGATAGAACATATAATTTTAAACCATAAATTATGAGTCCACTCCGAAAAAGCCTTCGAAACAATAAAATTCTGGTGTAAATGATTAGGAAAAGGTAAGTAAAATCCTTATACTTAACAAGTTAAATTCCTGTTACATACCACTCTATGTTTAAAAAAAGTATGCCCACCCAAAAAGACATTTTTAGAGATTTATCAGTTCACCTTTCTGAGCGTAAGTCAAAACTACTTAACAATCCTTTAGGCTGGCATACTATTTTTTATGAGCAGGTTTTTAAACGTATAGACGAGTCTGTTTTTTCGGTTTTGTTTGAACAAAATGGTCGCCCTAATGCATCCTTACGTGTGCTTCTATCGATGATGATACTCAAAGAAGGTAATGGATGGAGAGATGATCAATTATTTGGCAATTGTAGATTTGATATGCGTTGTATGACTGCCTTAGGATTATGCCATATAGATGATGACATTCCTGTAGAATATACCTATTATGAATTTCGAAGAAGAGTATCAGACTATAATGAAAAGCACGCTATAGACCTTATTGAATTAAGTTTTCAAAGCGTAACAAAACAACAAGTTAACAACTATAATATAAAAGGCGAAAAAATTAGATTAGACTCAAAACTGATAAACTCTAATATTGCCAAAAGTAGTCGTTTACATCTTATACTAGAAGCGCTGCGTGTTTCTATAAGTTGTACCGATGTCACTATTTTTTCAAATGAAATGGACAAAGAAGAACTTGATCTTTTAACTGCATTACAGCAAAAAACAGTTAGTAATATTACCTATTCCATGATCAATGCCGATAAAAAACGATGGCTCACAAAATTGGGGTTTATTATAAAACAAGTGTTACCCTATTGTGCAACAAACAGCACCACCCTGCATCGTATTTACGATGAACATTACAATGAAGTTTCAGATTCAGACAAGACAAACAAAACAGACCAAGAGTTACTAAAAACGATACAAGCAAAACCACCAAAAGACATCCCTAGCGAGAGTGTACAATCCATACACGACCCAGAGGCAACCTACCGCAGCAAGGGTAGTGGCAACCACGTACAAAAAATATCAGGCTATCATGCAAACATTACCGAAACCTGTAGTGAAAACAATGATTTTAATTTAATAACAGATGTTCAGTTAGACACAGCAAACGTTAGTGAATCTCATTTCTTAAGCGCTAGTATAGCGCAAAGCAATATTGTATTAGACTCTTGTAATGAGAACAAACAAGTTGTAGAACACGTAACAACTGATGGTGGATATGACAGCAACTCTAATAGAGAAGCAATGGCATTAGAAAACATGCCACATTGGAATATGGCAAAACACAAAGGGGTAAAATTACGCTATACCCTTAGTTGTGATACTCACGGAAATTTACAAGCCTATTGCAAAAATACAGAGGCAGACTGTGAGGTTCATTTTTCAACAAAAACTAATAAATACGTTATTACCCATACAGATAAAACCAAAAGACACCTAAGCCAAAAGGAGGTAGATAATTATCTTAGGATTCAAAATCACTTAGCAAGTCAACAACCAGAGGATATAAATATTCGTCCCAATGTAGAATCTACCATACATCAAGTTTTTCATAGATTGCTGAAAAGAAACAAGATGAAATATAGAGGACAGTATAAATGCAAAATGTATTGCATATCTAGAGCCTATTGGAGTAATTTTAGAAGAATCCTCAAAAATGAAGTAGAACAGACTATTTACGTTCTTTTTGAGGTATTTATCTGGCTGAAAAATACTAATAAAGCGCTTAGATTACGTTTTTAAGTAATTGTCAGAAAACCAAACTAAAAATAGCAAATCCTTTTTTCAGATAACAATGACTTATTTTTGGAAATAAAGTAAAAAATATCCCATTTAGTAGGGTAAACGGAGTGGACTCAATTATAAAAGTTTCAGTTTATAAAAAAGAAACCCAAGAGAATGAAATTTCTTGGGTTTTTATTCTTCTTACAGTAAACAAATTATATAGGGCATCTCTGATAATTATTTGTTTAAATATATAGCATTTCTATAATAAGGTTAAATTTTTATGTTACAAGGAAAAGATAAATATTTAACAAAAAAGAACTTTAATAACGTATTTATTTTAAAAAATGGCTTACTTAAAAATTTGATAAAAACAGATGGAAAAATCAATTTTAGAAAAAAAACTAATAGAAATACACCATATTTTAGAATCTAATTATCATAAAGAAAAAGATATAGGTGCTTTATCTGGTCTTTCAGGTATCTCTTTATTTTACTTTTATTATTCAAAATATTTAAATATTGATTCAGATATTGGACTAGATATTATTTCTAATTGTATTGATAAAATTAATACTAATTATGATTATCCTACATTTTGTACAGGAATTGCTGGTTTAGCATGGGTATGTGATCATTTAGAAAAAGAAAAATTCATTGAAATTGATAATGATATATTACTATCTGGATTTGATGATTATCTCTATAAAGCTATGATTAATGATTTTAAAAAGAATAATTATGATTTTTTACATGGTGGCATAGGCTATGCTTTTTATTTTTTAACTCGTTATGAGAATACAAGTTCAAAAAGGTTAAAAAATAAATACCAGGATATATTATTGGAAGTTATTTATTATCTGAGAAAATTATCTGAAAAGGAAGGGGAAAATAAAATTAAATGGGCGTCTATAATTGATAGGGATACTAATGAGCAAGGTTATAATTTAAGTTTATCTCATGGTATGTCTAGTATTATAGGTATACTAACGAAGTTACATGAAAAAGAAAGTTTTAAAGAGGCTACATCACCTTTGCTTAAAGGTGCTATAAATTATATTTTAAGTTTTAAAAATCTAGAGGAGAAAGACGTATCTGTTTTTCCTGATACAATACCTCGTACGGATAAAAAATTAGATTATAATAGTCGTTTAGCATGGTGTTATGGTGATTTAGGTATTGGAATTAGACTTTGGTTCGCTGCTAAAACTTTAAACAATGAAGAATTAAAAGCTACTGCTATTTCTATTTTAAAACATACAGCACTTAGAGTTGATAAAAAAGAAACAAAAGTATTAGATGCTTCTATATGTCATGGCTCTTATGGAAATGCACAAATTTTTAATAGAATGTATAAAGAAACTAATATTAAAGAATTTAAAACTGCTACAAATTTTTGGATACAAGATGGTATAAACAAAGCAATTCATAAAGATGGATATGCAGGATACAAACAACTTAAAGGAAATAAAGGTAATTGGGAATCTGAAACCAATCTTCTTGAAGGTGTCGCGGGTATTGGATTAGTAATTATCGATTATTTGTCAGATTTTGATAGTAATTGGGATACATGTTTAATGATAAGTTAATATGAGCAAAAAAAACCCATATCAAAGTTTTTCAAAATATGTCCTACGAACACCTCTTTTCTCGGTTAGTTCTTTTAAGTTATTTACCTCTAAAAAAAATATTACTGACGAAGATTTTAGAAAGTTATTTAATAACGACATCATAAGTGAAGCTATATTTTTAGCTTCCCCTTTATTTTATGAAGAAATAAAAAGGTGGCTTAATGAAGAAATACAGGATAAGAAGAAGAAAGAAAAAATAAAACTTTCTACACTCAAATATATATCAAGAATGTCTTCTAGATGTACTCCTTTTGGCTTGTTTGCAGGTTGCGGCATAGGTGAGTTTGGAGAAAATACAATGATAGAGCTTAGTGGGGCAATTAAAAATGACAGGCATACCAGGTTAGATATGAATTATTTGGTTGCTCTTTCGCAAGATTTAGTGAAAAATGAAGCAATAAGAAAACAATTGCTTTTTACACCAAACTCTAGTATTTATAGCTCAGGAAATCAATTACGATACATAGAGTACAAATATTTTAATAGTAAAAGAGAACATCAAATTGTTGCTGTAAATAATAGTGAATATCTAAATCTTGTTTTAAGAAAAGCATCAGAAGGAGCTAAACTAGAAGATTTAGCAAAAGTATTAGTAGATGATAAAATAACAATTGAAGAAGCAAATGAATTTATAAAAGAACTTGTTTCTAGTCAATTACTTGTTAGTAATCTTGAACCTTCTGTCTCTGGACCAGAATTTTTAAAACAAATTTGTTCTGTTTTAGAAAAAATGAATAATGTTGACGATATTTTAATTGCGTTGCAAAAGGGAGATGAAAAGATTAGTGCCATAGATCATAAAATTGGAAATAACCCCAAAGAGTATATCAAACTAAGTAAGTTTCTTGAGAAGTTAGAGACTTCTTTTGACATGAAGTTTTTATTTCAATCAGATATGATTCTTAATTGTACAAAAAATACGATTAGTAGAGCGGTAATTGATAATGTAATAAAATTACTATACCACCACAAAAAACATTACTAAGTGAATTTAAAGAAGCTTTCTATGAACGTTATGAAGAAAGAGAAGTTTTACTTTCTAATGCACTAGATGTTGAAATAGGTATTGGTTATAAACAAAATCAAAATTCAGGAGATTTTAATCCGTTAATTGATAATTTAATATTACCAAAAAAAACATCAAAGTATACTACATCAGATATTAAATGGACTCCTATAAATTTATTATTTCAAAACATACTTTTTAAAGCACTTAAGGAAAACGCTTATACTATTACATTAGATGCAAATGATTTTAAGGATTTAGAAGAGAATTGGGATAATCTTCCAGACACGTTTTCTAGTATGGTTCAATTAATACTAGAAAATGGGAAAGAGAAAATAAAGATTAGTGATGCAGGAGCCTCGAGTGCAGCAAACCTTTTAGGTCGTTTTTGTCATGGAGATGAAAAGTTATATGATTTTACCAAAGAAATAATTAGTACAGAAACAGCTATAAATAAAGATCAAATTTTAGCAGAAATTATTCATCTTCCTGAATCTAGAGTAGGCAATATTTTAATGCGACCAGATTTACGTGATTATGAAATTCCATATTTAGCAAAATCTATAAAACCTAAAGAGAAACAACTACCTATAAATGATTTAATGATTTCAGTTAAGAATAATAGAAAAATATTTTTGAGATCTAAAAAACAGAATAAAGAGGTAATTCCGCATTTAACAAATGCACATAATTATTCAGGTAACGATTCATTACCTATTTATCATTTTCTTTCAGATATGCAAACTCAGACTCTTAGAGGAGGAATTTCACTAAACTTAGGTCCTTTTGCTAGTGAATATGAGTTTTTACCAAGAATAGAGTATTTAAATTTAATATTGCATAATGCTACATGGAATTTAAAGAAAAGACATATAGTGCCTTTGATTAACGCTTTGGATAAAGATGAACATTTAGTATTAGCAATAAAAATCTTTAGAGAACAATTAAAAATGCCTCCATTTGTAATGCTTGCAGAAGGAGATAATGAGCTACTTGTAAATTTCGATAATTTAACATCTGTAAAAATGCTATTAAACATTGTAAGTAAAAGAACTTCATTTAAACTAATAGAATTTCTTTTTGCCAATGAAGGGATTGTTAAAGAAGGTAATGAATATTATGCAAATCAGGTTGTTATATCTTTCTATAATGAACAAAAATTAAAAAACTCCAAAACGAAGAATGATGTATAACAATACACAAAGAAATTTTATTATAGGAGATAGTTGGTTGTACTATAAAATTTACACAGGGTCAAAAACATCAGATACTATATTAACAGAAATAATAAAACCTATTACTAATAAATTACTAAAAGATAAAATTATTGATAAATGGTTTTTTATACGTTATGCAGATCCTAAACATCATATTCGTGTTCGTTTTCATTATGATAATCCAGAATATATTGGACATATTATTAATGCTTTATATTCGGCATTTAAAACATTTATAGATCAAGATCTTATCTGGAAAATGCAAATAGATACCTATCAAAGAGAAATTGAACGTTATGGATCTAATACAATAGATATAGGAGAAACATTATTTTATTATGATAGTAAAATGATTGTAAATTTCTTAGATTTAATAGAGGGAGATGATGGGGGAAAATTGCGTTGGCTTTTTTCTATAAGGGCAATAGATTCTTTGCTTAATAGTTTTAAGTATAAAATAGAGGAAAAGAAAAATTTATTAGAAGATTTAAGTATTGGTTTTAAAAACGAGTTTGGAGCAACAAAACATTTAAGAAAACAATTAAATGATAAGTATAGAAAAGAAGGAGATAAGCTTCAAAATTTTATGGCATTAACAATAGAAAACAACCAAGGCTATTTGATAATATTAGAACTTTTAAAAGAAAAAGAGATTGATATAGAAGATATTGATATTACAATTTTAAATCATCATAATAAAGGTAGTTTAGAACTCAATCTTAATAACTTAATGTCAAGTTACATACATATGTTAATGAACCGCATTTTTAAGTCTAAAAATAGATTACATGAAATGGTTTGCTATGATTTCTTATATCGCTATTATAAATCAATGATTGCACGAGGAATGGTTTTCTAAATTTATATTAGAATAGGAAGATTGATTTTGTAGTCTTTCTTTATCAGTTTGATAACTAACGAATCTCTATAGATAAATACATGGTCGTTTAGTTTTCTTTGGACAGAAATTTTATAGAAAAAGTAGTTTGTTTGCCTTTGTCAGATTTCACAGATAAAGTTCCATGATGCATTTGCATAATTTGTTTGGATAGACTTAAACCAATACCTGTACCAATCTTTTTTGTGGTAAAAAATGGCATAAAAATCTTATCGATAGCTTCTGGAACAATTCCTTTGCCATTATCCATCACAGCAACAAAAGGGACACCTTTTTCATCGTATCCGCTCGTAATTTCAATACGAGCATTCTCAATATTTTCATTTGCTTGAATCGCATTCTTAACAAGATTGATAAGCACCATTTCTAATAAATAGGCATCACCATTAATCTGTATCGATTCTGCTGGAATTGAATACTCAAACACAATTCCTGCTTTGCTAACTTCAGGATCTAATAGTTGGCATGTTTTCTGAATTAACTCTTTTAAATTCAGCTGCTTAAAATTTGGTTTTGGAAGATTGGAATACGCGCGATACGAATCAATAAATTTTATCAATCCGTCAGTTCTATTTTTAATAGTACTCAAGCCTTCTTTCAAATCTTCTACACTTTCTTTGGGCAATATATAATTATCAGCATCCAACACTAAATCTTTATCTAAAATATCACTAAGTGTCGCATTAAGCGAACTAATTGGCGTCATGCTATTCATAATTTCGTGACGTAAAATTTTAATAAGATTTTGCCAAGATTCAATCTCTTTTTGTTGCAACTCTGAGTAAATATTTTGAAATGTAAAAATCCGAACAGTTTTACTTTTAATCTTTAACGAAGTAGAACGAATTATCAGTTGCGTATTATCTAAAAAGTCTAGTAAATAATTTGTGTTTACACTAAATGAACTTAAAATTTTATACAGACGCTCATCTACAGGTTTCAATTCATCTATATGATTAATTCTTCTCAAATCGATAATTTTCTTTGCTCTATCATTCACAAGCACAATACTTCCGTCATCATGTATTACCATAAGTCCAGTATTTACTTGTTGTAAAATAGTTTTTAAATATTGTAAATTTTCTTCTTTAGAATTACGTTCTTTTCGAAAAGCTTCCAAAATAGAATTAAAAGAGTTATTTAATCCTTTAAAATTTTTGTCTAAGTTATCATCAGATGAAAACTTCAAAACAAAATCTGAATATTTAATAGAATCAATAAATCGTTGTAACTTTCGGTTTGTTTTTGCAATAAAAAGATATAAATATCGAAATAGGATACCACCAATAATAGTAGCTAATATACCTCCAAAAACTGCTGGAAAACTTCCAATAACAATAACTAAATACAGTGCAATAGTAAAACTTAGGCAAATGCCAATAAGATAAATTATTATTTGAAGTTGAAATCTATTAAAGACCATACTTTTTTAATCTTCTATAGAGTGATGCTCTAGTGATTCCTAATTGTTCAGCGGTAGAGGAAACATTACCATCATGCGTTGTCATGACTTTCTTAATATGGTGTTTTTCAATATCGTGAAGTGTTGATGTATCACCCCAAAAATCATCTAAAATAGCTGTATTAGAAGCTTGTTTTTTCAGTTGAAAGTCATCAGTAGACAATAATGATGTAGTACTCATAATTACGGCGCGCTCGATTGTGTGTTGCAACTCACGAATATTCCCTGGCCAAAAATAGCCTCTCAATACGGAATATGAATCTTTATGAAATCCATCTAAACTTTTCTGGTACTTCTCGGAATAATGCTGTAAATAATGATCAGCTAATAACAAAATATCACTTTTTCGTTCGCGTAATGGTGGCAAATCTATCTCAATTGTATTAATTCGATACAACAAATCTTGTTTAAATTCTTTTTTAGAAATCATATCAGAAAGCGCCATATTTGTGGCACACACCAAACGAATATCAATAGAAATTTCTTTGGTACTACCAACACGCACTATTTTTCTACTTTGTAAAGCGGTTAATAATTTTGATTGAAGATGTGGTGATAAGTTACCAATTTCATCTAAAAACAAAGTGCCTCCTTGCGCGAGTTCAAAACGTCCAATACGATCTTCTCGTGCATCTGTAAATGCTCCTTTTTTATGTCCAAACAATTCACTTTCAAATAAAGAAGCACTAATAGAACCCAAATCAACACTCACAAAAAGGGCATTTGCTCTATTAGAATGTTCATGAATTGCTTTTGCAATCAATTCTTTTCCAGTACCATTTTCACCCAAAACAAGTACATTAGCATCTGTTGCAGCAATTTTATCAATCACATTAAAAACAGCCAACATTGGTTCGCTTTCACCTATAATATTTGGAAATTTTTGTTGATAATTATTAGTAGTAGCATCAGTTTCACTTTTTTGTTTTTGAATAGCATCTTTCAATGTTTTCAAAAAAGATTCATTTTCCCAAGGTTTCAGTACAAAATCGGTAGCACCCATTTTCATAGCTTTAATTGCTAATTGAATATCGCCATACGCTGTCATCATCACTACAGGAAGCGTAGCGTCCGTATTTTTAATTCTTTGTAACCAATCAAAACCTTCTTTTCCGCTACTGATATCTTGAGTAAAGTTCATATCTAACAATACTACATCAAACTTTTGTTTTGCTAAAATGCTTGGAATTCTTTCTGGATCAGTTGTAATTTCAATATGAGCAAAATAACGTTTCAAAAATAACTTTGCAGCAATAAGAATATCGTGATGATCATCAACGATTAGAATGCTTCCAGATTTTTGAGGTGTAGCCATGTGAGTACTTTTTTAAAACATCTTTCCAAATAATATAAATTTTAAAAAGAAGTGAATAACAAAAATACACTTTTATTCAAGAAACTAGCCAATTTAGCTACTTTTTGAAAGTGCAAAAAAAAGGTATGTTTCTTATTTGAAAACGAAAAAAAACTGTTCGATTTCGGACAAAAGTGTTCGATATCGAACACCTGTAAAATAAGGTGTTTTGGGCTAAAGTATTGTTTGTGAGTTAGTAGTAAAAAGTGGCACGAATGTTGAAAAGAGGATAGAAAATTTAATAGCATAAATAGCATGGATAAAAAGATCACCAAAAAAAAGTGGACAAATAAAAAAATAGCCTCAATTGCATTGGGTGTTTTCTTTATAGGATTTCTCTTGTATTACTTCTTGTTGCGTGAAAGCAAATCTACCTTAAACATTGACCCAGCCAAAGTAGCATTTGCAAATGTAGAAAGTGGTGACTTTCAAGAATACATTATACAACTTGGAGAAGTAATTCCTGGAAGAACTTATTTTCTTGATGCCGTTGAAGGTGGAAATATCACTAAAATATTTAGAGAAAGTGGTGCCGAAGTTAAAAAAGGAGACAAAATTATTGAATTGGAAAATATCAATTTACGATTAAGTGTTTTGAGTCAAGAAAATTCATTAAACGAACAAATTAACATAATTCGTACAACGCGACTTCAATTGGATCAAAACTTCTTAACCAAGAAACAAGAATTGGCACAAATAGAAAATCAGTTGCAAATTCTAAAACCACAATATGCGAGAGATAGTATACTTTACAAAAAACAGTTGATCTCAAAACAAACATTCGAACGAACAGAAGCAGATTATAGATACAATGTAAAGAGAAATATTTTTACATTAAAAGCTTTTGAGAGTGATTCTACTGCGCGTGTTTTGCAATTAAAACAATTGCGTTCTTCGGAAGCAAGCATGTCGGAAAACTTAGATGGTGTGCGTCAAATATTAGATAATCTTATCATTAAAGCACCAATTGAAGGACAGTTATCTTCGCCACAATTACAAGAAGGTCAAAACATCACTAAAGGAGAGCGTATTGGACAAGTTGATATCTCTGGTGTATACAAGGTAAGAGTTCCTGTAGATGAATTGTATTTATCTAAAATTAAAAAAGGACTTCGTGCAACAACAGAAATTGCAAACAAAATTTATGAACTTCAAATTACATACGTATATCCAAACATTACAAACGGACGATTTGATGTAGACATGCAATTTATGGAAGAAACTCCTGAAAGTATTCGACGCGGACAATCATTACGATTAAAAATTGAATTAGGGAATCCTTCGATTGCCACGCTAATTCCGGTTGGAGGATTTTATCAAAGTACAGGAGGAAACTGGATTTTTGTGGAAGATGGAACCAATAAAGCAATAAAAAGACCTATACGACTTGGTAGACGTAATACAGCTTACTATGAAGTGATTGATGGATTAAATCCGGGAGAACGAGTCATTATATCTTCATACAGCACCTTTGGGGAAAACGAAGAATTAGTATGGTAATTGAATAATAAACATAAGAAAGAACGATATGATTAAAATTATTAAATTATTAAAAGTATATATCAGCGATGAGTTAGAAACTACCGCTGTGAATGAAATAAGTTTAATGATTAATAAAGGCGATTTTATTGCCATAATGGGACCTAGTGGATGTGGAAAATCTTCGCTATTAAATATTTTGGGACTATTAGATAGTGCTTCTGGAGGAGAATACTGGTTTGGTGATGAAGAAGTTGTAAAGTACTCTGAAAAAGACAGAGCAAACTTACGAAAAGGAAACATCGGATTTGTATTTCAGAGTTTCAACCTTATTGATGAACTAACGGTATTTGAAAATGTCGAACTACCATTACTTTATCTTAAAGTATCCAAGTCAGAACGCTTAATAAAGGTAAATGAAGCTTTAGACCGTATGGGAATCATGCATAGGAGAAGCCATTATCCACAGCAATTATCTGGAGGGCAACAACAACGTGTGGCTATTGCTAGAGCAATTGTAACAAAACCAAAAATTATTCTTGCCGATGAGCCAACAGGAAACTTAGATTCTGCAAATGGTACAGAAGTAATGAATTTACTTAAAGAATTGAACGAATCAGGAACCACAATTGTAATGGTAACACACTCGTCGGTGGATGCAAAATATGCAGATCGTGTCATCAATCTATTTGATGGAAAAATAGTAACAGAAAATATAAACAAGTCTCAAAAACTAAAACCTAACATTGAAAATGAATAAACAATTCTTTACATATTTATTAATTTTATTTTTAGGGAATAGTATTGTTGTAAATGCTCAAGATATTCTAACTTTAGATGAAGCATTAAAATTAGCGATAGAAAACAATGTTGATGTTGCTAAAGATAAAAATAATGAAGCTAGCACTAAATATGATAAAACAAGAGCGTATCTTTCATTATTGCCTAGTGTAAATGCCTCTGGAAACTTATTTGAATCAACAGGAACTAATTTTGATCAAATAACAGGAACGCTAAGAACAGAAACAGGACAATTTGTAAATGCTTCTGTAACGGCAAGTTGGGACATTTTGAATGTGTTGAATAAGCTTTCTGATTTAAAACTTTCCAAGTACAGTCATGAAAGTCAAAAAGCACAATTAGCATACACCAAAGACTTTGTCGCATTAAATGTGGTTGGAAGATATTTGGAAACATTGCAAGCTATCAAACAAGACGAAATTTTAAGCAAGTTTTGTGATGTTCAAGAAACAGAACTAAAACGAACGCAAGAACTCATTAAAGTAGGTTCCTTACCAGGACAAGATTATTACACACAAAATGCAGAATGGAGTCGTTTAAAATCCTCTAGAGAAGATAATTTAAATATACTAAATACAAAGAAGAATGAACTGATGTTATTGTTGAGTATAAATCCTACGGAAGAAATTGAACTAGAAAAAAATCTAGAAGCCATCATATTAAATGGTGACATTGATATTGATAGTTTATATCAAAAAGCACTCGAAAATCGTAAAGATTACAAGCAACTTGAAGCGCAATCACTAGTAAATAAATATCAGGTGAATTTACAACGTGCTACTTACATGCCTTCTATATCAGTGTATTATGATTATGGATCACGATATTCGTCTTTTCAAACAAGAACGTTTAATGAACAATTCCTAAAAGATAACATTATAAACACGATAGGAGTTTCAGTAAGAGTTCCTATTTTCAACGGAATGAGTGCTAGAAATGAGGTGTATAAAGCAAAGCAAGATTATCAAAATTCAGAATTGGATGTAGTGCAAATAAAGAACAGCATCTATGTAGAATTAAAAAACTTAATGAACACTATTTCTGCAAACAAAAAGAAAGTAACCTACAGAGAAGATCAGACAAAATCAGCCAAAAGAGCGTACGAATTAGAAAAAGAACGATACTATTTAGGACAAGGGAATCCTTTAGATTTAGGAGTATCGCAACGAAACTATATTGAAGCTTCCTTATTACTAAATCAAATAAATTACCAACTGATGTATAACAGATATGAGCTTCTATTTTTAACAGGATGTATAGATTTTTTTCTATGACATGTATGGGTATGTGTTAAGTTTCACAAGGTTGTTGTTGGTCAACTTGTTTAGGGTATTTTCAAATTTAGTATTTTTTTTAAACTCACTTGGTTCTTCTTTAAATATTTCAGTAACTTTAGAGTAGATTATCATAGATAGGTTTTTAGATTAATAAATTGATTACCAGAACCTTAATTTACTGAAAATCTATCTTTTTTACTAATAAAATCTATTCAAATATTAATCGAACTCAGGTTAAAAGGCAAAATATAAAAAACACCCTCTCAAAGAAAGAAGTGTTTAAAGTATTAAATTGTTATTATAACCAAATTTCATTGGCTTTTTCAAAACCTACCCACCTGTGATTTTTATCAAATCCACGATCAGCCAATTCAAAACGAATCAGTTTTTCAAGAGGTATTTTAGCGTATAAAATATAACGTAAAATCTCTCCATCCATCGTAGAAAAGAGACTCATCAATGCTTCTAAATGAGGCAATGGTTCTTTGTCCATTCGTATATGACGAATTTCATCATAACTCATCTCAACATAATTTTTTGGTAAAATATCCAAAAAAGTCATGCCTATTTCATCCGCAGTTGCTTGTTCACAAACTGCAAAATTGTTATCAGGATCATCAATGATGCCAAAGCGAATACCAGCAATACGGTATTTAAAGTTCAACCAAAGGCAATGATGAATTGCTTTTTCTTGAGAATCAAAAATATCTAAAAAATTATCCTTTTCCATTATTTTCCTTTTTTACTCATTGCTTGAATCTTCTTCAAATCAACAGCTATAGGATTTTCTTTTGGTTTTTCAGAAGTCTTTTTAGACGCTTCAATAGGCGTGTTTACCTCCTGTTTTGCAGGAACATCCGTACTTGGCATCACACGTCCATTTAAAGAAATGATATCTTCTCTAGATGACTTTGGGTCAGCTCCTTTTTTACGCAGGAGTTTCTGTGTATTAAACAGCGAACGACATTTAATGTTGAAGGCTGAGTATTTCACTGATTCCTCCTTGTTCTTAAGGCTTTCTACATACCCGTCATACAATTCTCCATTCGTCATTTGATTGTCTTTGGTTTTGATTATAATATCAAAAGCGACAGCAGCAATGGTATTTACACTTTTTTGAGGTTCAGAAAATTCAAAACCTAATTCAGTAATTTTTGCTTGCTGCGTTTCATCCGCATATTTAAGGAGTGTAGCCATGTCTTTTTGCTGTTCCTTTTGACGATTCACAATTTCTTGTTTTTCATCTTTAGCGGTTTCAATTTTTGCTTCTACTTCTTGTAGAAGTCCTTGGTCTGTTTTGATGTTTTCAATTAATACATCTACAATACTTGCATTCATAATATTCAGTTGTTAAAATT
>Ga0307488_10001230_pt1 | contig 21392 bp, 13 predicted proteins | sample SB02metaG_FD_202248 | JGI IMG/M metagenome (GOLD analysis project Ga0307488, IMG submission 202248) | Sea-ice brine microbial communities from Beaufort Sea near Barrow, Alaska, United States - SB 0.2 | ecosystem: Environmental > Aquatic > Marine > Coastal | place: USA: Alaska | collected... | reverse complement strand
CAGGAAAAAAATCTGAATGTAAGATTTAATTGTGACCCGAATATTCCCTCAACCCTGATTGGCGATCCGCTGCGCATCAGCCAGGTTCTACTCAACCTAATTAGCAACGCCATCAAATTTACCCGAAATGGTTCCGTTACCATCAATATCTCCTATCAAATGCACCCCGGGAGCAAGAAAGTGACGCTCAACGCTGAAGTCATCGACACCGGGATTGGCATGACCAAAGAGCAGCTGGATAAGGTGTTTGATACTTTTACCCAGGCTGATGGCACCACTAGCCGTGATTTTGGCGGAACCGGACTGGGTCTATCCATAGTCAAGCAACTGGTTCACTTAATGGGTGGAAAAGTAGAGGCTCAATCTGAATTACATCAAGGCAGTAACTTTAGGGTCTCATTCAAATTGCATACCCAAGCTGAACAGGCCGGAATTTTTATGATCCCAGCCATGGCCGGACACAAACTGTATTATTTTAGTAATGGGCCCAAAGGGTTGGTTTCATCACAGTATTTGGCCAATATCGAACTGGATCATCACCACTTTCCGCTGTCCCAACTGGAGACCATGTTAGGGAAAATCACCACTAACGATGCCGTAGTGATTGATGTACACGATCAGGTTGCCCACAAAGCACTGCAACCACAACTTAGATATTTGCACGATGCACACATCACCGTTGGCTTTGTTACCCAGACCCAACCCAGCAATTTACCTGAACTATTGTTAAAACAGTGGACATTTCCCTGCCTGACCCACCCCTATACGCCAGACCAATTAATTACATTTATTCACGCCTTATACAATCCGCTTATGGCTAAATCCAGCTCTGAGGCTGAAGATGAGCACCTGCAAACTGAGTATGAGGGGCATGTCTTACTGGTTGAGGATAACAGTATCAACCAGATTGTGGCCGGTGAAATGTTAAGGGTATTGGGCGTCACCTTTGATATCGCCGAAGATGGTCAGCAAGCTGTAACTAAGGTCGTTAATTCCGCTCATTACGACCTGGTATTGATGGATGTGCAAATGCCCGTTATGGATGGCTATAAGGCAACAATTGAGATCCGCAAACAAGGCTTAGCCACATTAGTCATCTGTGGCTTATCGGCTAACGCCATGAAAGAAGATTTCAGTAAAGCCAAAGCGGCCGGAATGGATGAATATTTAACTAAACCCTTGAAGTTGGTGTCGCTGGAACAAATGCTGAGTAAATATTTGCCGGCTAAAGCAGTCACTCCAGTTAGCCTCGCCAGCGAAAAAAATTGACTGTATCAAAAATCATAATGCTGGTGTGTCCAGGTTTTATGCATAGGTAAAAAAGGCCACTAAAAAGTGGCCTGATAAATCAATTCAGAAGCGGGATTAATGCTGCACATTTTAGCCAGGCATTTCTTCCAGCTCTTTACCTTTGGTTTCAGTCACAAACTTCACCACAAAGAATGCAGAAACAAGAGCACCTATCGCATATAAGCCATAAGCACCTGCCAGACCAATACCGCCAAGCATGATGGGGAAAGACCAGGTGATAAGGAAGTTTGCACTCCACTGGGCAAAACCGGCAATAGCCAGTCCCGAGCCGCGAATTTGATTAGGGAACATTTCTCCCAACATCACCCACATCACAGGACCCCAGGACAAGTTAAAGAAAAATACATAGGTATTGGCCGCGATCAGCGCCACCAGCCCCTGATCACCCAGGTTCAAGTTGCCGCTGGCATCCACTCCTGAATTAGCAAATACATAAACCATAACCGACAACGCGATAGTCATACCTATTGATCCGACTAATAAAAAGGGTTTACGACCGACTTTATCAATCAGGTACATGGTCACAAACACCGCAGCGATACTGACTGCGCCGCCGATCATGTTGATCATAAGGGCATCGGACTCGGAGAAGCCGGCAGCCTGCCATAACACTGCGCCGTAATAGAACACCACGTTGATGCCCACTAATTGTTGAAATACCGCCAGACCAATGCCGACCCACATAATAGGCCTGATTTTACCTGTCACTTTATCAAGTAGATCTGACAAGCGAGGTTTATGTGAATCTTTAGCCAAAGAGGTTTCAATTTCACGCATTTTTAGCTCGCCATCCAACGCACCGTATAAGTTACCCAACACTTTTTTAGCTTGCTCGGTATTTTTACTGATGACCAGATAACGGGGGCTTTCGGGTATAAAAAATAATGCGATTAAAAAAGCAGTTGCAGGAATAAGTTCAATCCAAAACATCCAGCGCCATGCTTGATAACCTAGCCACAATTGAGCCATTGACGAACCGGCAAAATCAGCCAGAAAATAATTACTGACAAAAGCTGAAAACAAACCAAAAATAATCGCAAATTGTTGTACTGAAGTTAGTGTGCCGCGAAACCGTGCTGGGGCAATTTCACTGATATAAGCGGGTGCCATAACCGAAGCGGCGCCAACGGCCAAACCGCCCAGAATACGAAAGATAACAAATTCGAAAGATGTACCCGCGATACCGGATCCCCAGGCGCTGATAATGAAGAATATGGCTGCAACCATTAATAATGGACGGCGACCAAATTTATCGGCCAGTCTGCCAGCAGAAAAGGCGCCCACGGCACAACCCAACAACATACTCGAGACATTGAAACCGGTACCGACACTATCGGAACCAAACGCATTTTGCAGACCATCTACCGTACCGTTGATGACGCCACTGTCGAAGCCAAATAGAAAGCCGCCTATGGTGGCCACACAACTGACCAGGATGATCATTATTATATTTTCGTTATTTTGAGCCAAAACACATTCCTCGTTGAAATTTACTGCAAGGTTTCGTCCCATCAGTTTTAAGTGATAAAAATGGGTTTGCTACCTGATGTCGATGTTTACTGATAAAAAGCCTGAGCCTAGTTGCTCAGGCTGCTAAAAAATTAGTCCTGATATCCGTGAAAGGGAACAATTGAGCCATCGTCGTTATATTCTATGATACCGACGCTGCTGAGAGGGTTTTAACCGAATCACGCCATACCAGCTCAGGCTGAAAAACATGCACTGTGTCCTGTTGTTTAGTTTTATAGATATTATTCAAAACCCAGCTGGCTGCCATGCTGCCCATTTCCCATACCGGGTAATTTATAGTGCACAATTTCGGGTAAACATAGCTGGCGAGGCTCACATTATCGAATCCCATAATCGAAATGTCGTCCGGGATGCTCAAGCCCTTGTCACGAGCCGCGTGCATGGCACCAGCGGCAGTTTCATCGTTGGCGCAGACCACGGCGCTAAAGGGCAGGTTCTTGTTTAATAACACGGTCATGCCTTCGCTGCCAGCCTTCTCCTGGAAGGTACCTTCAAATAACAGTTGCTCATTACAGGTTAAGCCAAATTCGGCCAAAGCCTGTTGATGTCCCAGATACCGATCTTTGGCGTCAATTTTCCACAGCGGACCAGAGATATAGGCGATATTCCGGTGCCCATGATCCAACAGGGCTTTTGTAGCGATATAGCCACCTTGGCGGTTATCCAGACTAATGCAATTTTCGGAGATTTGCGCAATATAGCGGTTGATCAGAATAAATGAATGATCGGTTTTTGCCAATTCTATTAAATATTCATCGCTGACGGCTTCAACATGCAGGATTAACGCATCACAGCTGCGGTCAATTAAAAATTCGATGCCGTCTTTCTCACTTGCCGCATCACTGTGCCCGGCAGCGATGATTACGTGCTTGCCAGCGGTACGTAATTGTTTTTCTATACCACTCATCATCGCGCCATAAATAGGCCCGTGTAATTCAGAGACCAATATGCCAACACTGTTTGAGCAATTGGAGGCCAAAGATCTTGCTATAGAGTTTGGCCGGTAGTTCAAGGCCGCCATTGCTTGTGTCACTTTTTCCCGGGTTTTTTCACTGACCTGGGTACCGCCATTCATCACCCGTGAGACAGTCGCTAATGAAACACCTGCCAACTCTGACACTTCGTAAATTGTCGCCATATCTTATCTTTCTCGTCTGTATTTCATACTGATTAGTATGTGGGTCAACTGGCAATCCTCGTCAGTTCTACTTGAATTTTTTCGACTTCGTTATCCACCAAAGTGTATTGGCGCATAATAACGGCTACCGTAATAAAGGCAAAAGCGGGAAATATAGTAAAGGATAACAGTATGCCCTGCTGTGTTTGTGTTGACTGTTCAATGTCTGGTTGGTAGCCATAATAAGCCAATAACCAACCCGCCAGAGCCCCGCCAATGGCTAAGCCCATCTTGATAAAAAACACCACCGCTGAATAGGTCATGCCGGTGATCCTGACGCCTGTTTTGACCTGACCATAATCTACTGTATCGGCAATTTTTGCCCACAACAAAGGGGTGGCCATTTGTAACAGGAAACTCCAGGCAAAATAGGTGATAAATGCCAGGGTTATTTGCTCAGGGGGGATAAAGTAACTGACTATGCATATCATGGCAGAAATCAATTGCAGGCCAATATACGCTTTTACTTTGCAGACATATTTCACCAAATAAACGGCCAGGGCACAGCCCAGAATATTACCCAACATACCCAGGGTAACAAACTCGGTGATCAGTTCTTCCCGGCCCAGGTAATACTTTACATAATAGATCGCCAACGTTGAACGCATAACCAGGCCCACCAGTACAAACAACGCCGCACCGCTTAACACGCGCCATTGGTCATTGTGCCATAATGATTTCAGGTCATTCTTGAAGGTCGAATTTTGATAGGCCGGGGGGAAAACCCGCTCTTTAGTACCAACAAAACACAATATGAACATCACTATGCCCAGCACACTCATGGCGGCAATAGTCAGTTGGTAACCTTTGGCCGTGTCTCCCTGTCCGAACCAGCCAACTAAGGGTAAAGTAAATGCGGTGACCATCAGGCCACCGAGCATGCCAAATACAAACCGGTACGACTGCACTGATACCCGCTCTTTAGGATCGGCGGTTAACACGCCGCCTAAGGCAGAATAGGGAATATTAATAGCGGTATAGGCAATCATTAATAACCCATAGGTGAAAAAGGCGTATATCACCTTGCCTTGGGCTGAAAAGTCCGGGGTGGTAAAGGCCAGCACACTAATGGCCCCAAAGGGCAGTGCCAACCACAACAAATAGGGTCTGAACTTTCCGTACTTTGTGTTAGTGCGATCCGTCAGCGCCCCCATCAATGGGTCAGTAACCGCATCAAAAATTCGCACCACCAGAAACATAGTGCCCACCACCGCCGGCGATATACCAAAGACATCGGTATAAAAAAAAGATAAAAATAACATCACGGTTTGAAACACGATATTGCTGGCCGTGTCCCCCAAACCATAAGCTATTTTTTCTTTAATCGTTAACATGCAGACCTCATACGATGGGATGCCTAGTTGAATTGATGCCTGAGTGCCTGGCATTAATAAAGTCTCGAAACGCCGCCCCACTTTGCTTGATTGTGCGTTTTTGCGTTGCGTAATCCACATGCACTATACCAAAACGTTTGGTATAACCTTCGGCCCATTCAAAGTTATCCATCAGGCTCCAGGCAAAATACCCTTGTACATCGACTCCCTGGTTGACTGCATTATGCACAGCCTCCAGATGCCGCTGAATATATTCTACCCGGTCTAGATCATTGACTTGACCATTGGCATAAATATCGGGCATGGCGGCACCATTTTCGGTGATCAAGACAGGTGGCAACCTATATCTTTTATGCAATTCGACCAACACTTCGCTTAACCCCTGAGGATAAATTTCCCAGCCCATGTCCGTTAAGGGTAATACCTTGCCTTGCTCTTTGGCAAATCCTTCCTCTTCGTCAGCCCTGACAACCTCTCTGGTGTAATAGTTAACCCCCAAATAATCCAACTTCTGTGCAATGATGTCCATATCACCTTCAACAATATTCGGTTTCTCATTCTCGGAAAGCGTATCGATAAGGTCGGGATAACAACCATTGAGCAAAGGCATCACATACCATTGATTAAAATGCTGATCCGCCAGATAGGCGGCAGCTTTATCCTCGTCACTGTCTGTTTTTGGGCAACAAGGGGTAATATTAAGCACAATACCGTTTTGCGTAGCAGGACTATTTTCACTCAATACCTCCATGGCCAATCCGTGAGCCAGCAATAAATGATGAGCGGCTTTTTTGCCAAATGTTTTACTGGCAAGTCCCGGAGCATGGATACCGACTTCATACCCTAAATAGGCGCTGCAAAAAGGTTCATTTAGGGTGGCATAGGAATACACGCGCTGACCCAAGGCTTGGGTAATTAACGCCACATAGTCACGAAAATGATATGCCGTCGCCCTGTTTAACCAGCCTCCTTTGTCTTCCAGATGCTGGGGTAAATCCCAGTGGTAGAGGGTCACGTACGCCTTGATGTTTTTTGCATTCAAAGTATCCAGCAGCTGGATATAAAATTCTACCCCCTGATGATTCAAACTGCCATCAAGCTTGATGACCCGGGCCCAGGAAATGGAAAAGCGGTAGGCATCCACCCCAAGAGAAGCGATTAATTCGATATCTTGTTGCCACAAATTGACATGATCGCAGGCAACAATACCATCTGAGCCGTCTATTATTTTATCGGCGGTGGCACAAAATTTGTCCCAGATACATTCGAGTCTGCCCTGCGCTGCCCCTTCGATTTGAAATGCGGCAGTGGCTACGCCAAAGGTAAAATCCGTGTGACATAAGGGAGATGCAGTTGGTAAGGAAATTTTCATATTGGTAGTTACTATTGTCTGTATTGATGTGGGAAAATCGGTGTGTAATTAAATTTAAGTACCTGAAAATAAAGCTCTATAGACATTTTCACACTGCTAATAATAGGAACATGTTAACAAATTTAAATGAAAGCGCTTACATTAATGTTATAACTTTGTTACGCTGCGGTCAATTAACAATACTTTAGGTTCCGCAATGACAAACCCCGTTACACAAACTCCGCAACCCTCTGTTGCCCAGTTAAATACCTCTGACGGACATCGATTCGCCTTGGTATCCTTAACGTCGCTGTTTTTTATGTGGGGTTTTATTACCGCCATGAATGATATTCTCATTCCTCACCTAAAAGGCGTGTTTTCCCTCAATTACACCCAGGCCATGTTGATCCAGTTCTGCTTCTTTGGTGCCTATTTTATTGTCTCTGTACCCGCAGGACGTTTGGTTAAAAAAATAGGTTTTCAAAAAGGTATCAGTGCAGGATTAACGATTGCGTGTATTGGCTGCTTGCTGTTCATACCCGCAGCCACCAATAAAATTTACTGGGTATTTTTGGCCGCGTTATTTATCCTGGCTTCAGGTATCACTATTTTGCAGGTGGCAGCCAATCCGTTGGTCACCCTGCTGGGTAACCCCAAAACGGCCTCGAGTCGATTAACGCTAACGCAGGCGTTTAACTCCTTAGGCACCACTATCGCCCCCATTATCGGTGGCATTTTGATATTTTCTGCTGTTGCAGGAAGTGAGGCTTCAGCAGATAGCGTCATTTTACCCTATGTGGCATTAGCTGCCATATTGTTTTTCCTGGCTATCATTTTCCTTAAATTGGCCCTGCCCAATATGGACATGGCTCATGAGAACACGGCAAATAGCTCGACGGACAATCAAGCCACGCAATCTCCATTACAACATCGTCACTTGGTACTCGGTGCGATTGGTATTTTTGTCTATGTGGGGGGGGAAGTGTCCATTGGCAGCTTTCTGGTTAATTTTTTCGGTGAATCACATATTGCCGGAATGGAAGAATCACAAGCAGCAGGTTATATCGCCTACTACTGGGGTGGCGCCATGGTTGGGCGCTTTATCGGTGCCGCACTGATGCAAAGAGTGTCCGCCTCAAAGCTGCTGGCATTCAATAGTATGGCCTCTATAGTCCTGATAGCTATCGCCATCACGACAAGCGGTAGCCTTGCCATGTGGTCCATTTTATTGGTTGGCTTTTTTAACTCCATCATGTTTCCCACTATCTTTAGCTTGGCCTTAGCCGGTCTTGGCCCACAGACAAGTAAGGGTTCCGGAATATTGTGTTTGGCCATAGTCGGCGGCGCTTTTGTCCCTCTAATGCAGGGTATTCTGGCAGATAACATCGGTTTGCAACTGTCATTTATCCTCCCCTTAACTTGTTATATATACATTGCCTACTACGGCTTATCTGGCTCAAAACCCCGCACTTGGTAATGAAAAAACTAGGGCAAGGTAAAGAAACAATAAAAATGAAGGAAAATATCGTGAAGACACTAACTAAAGTTTCAATCTGCGCCACACTTGTGGCACTGGTCGGCTGTACGGATCGCGCCCCGCAATCCCCAGGGGCAAAACCGCAAGCGTTAGATGCAATCTGGCCCAAACTGGATATCGCGGTAAAAACGGATCCTAAAATCGAACAGCGCATCGTCAACATAATGCAAGACATGAACCTCGAGCAAAAAGTTGCCCAGATTATACAGCCTGAAATCCGTGATATCACAGTAGAGGATATGCGCCGCTACGGTTTTGGCTCCTATTTAAACGGTGGCGGCTCATTTCCACAAGGCAATAAACACGCCACACCGAGTGACTGGATTACGTTAGCCGAGTCTATGTACCAGGCCTCGGTCGATAACAGTATTGATGGTTCAACCATACCCACCATGTGGGGCACAGACGCAGTTCACGGTCACAACAATGTCATCGGTGCGACCCTGTTCCCCCATAACATTGCCCTGGGCGCGACCCACAACCCGGAATTGATCAAACAGATTGCCCGAGTAACCGCCAAAGAAGTATTGGCAACGGGTATTGACTGGATATTTGCTCCCACTGTTGCCACTGTGCGTGATGATCGTTGGGGTCGTGCTTACGAAGGATATTCAGAAGATCCTGAAATAGTGGGCCAATATGCTGCGGCCATAGTGGAAGGCTTGCAAGGCACACCAGAGAATAACTTCTTAGGTGAAGGTCGAGTGATTGCTACGGTCAAGCATTTTATAGGTGACGGAGGCACCGTAAAAGGCGACGATCAAGGGGATAATATCAGTGATGAACAAAGCTTGTTTGACATCCACGCACAAGGATATGTCGGTGGTTTAAGCGCAGGTGCGCAGACGGTGATGGCCTCATTTAATAGCTGGCATGGCGATAAACTACACGGTAATAAATACTTGCTGACGTCAGTACTCAAAGACCGTATGGGCTTTGACGGCCTGGTAGTAGGTGACTGGAATGGCCATGGTCAAGTGGCAGGTTGTAGCAACGAAAGTTGCCCCCAATCCATAAACGCCGGCTTGGATATATTTATGGTGCCAACCGGAGCCTGGAAGCCCCTAATGCAAAATACCCTTGCCCAGGTTAAATCCGGCGTGATCCCCCAAAGCCGTTTAGATGATGCTGTGAGCCGTATTTTACGGGTGAAAATAAGGGCGGGATTACTGGATAACCCTTCTCCAGCTAATCGTCCTCTGGCTGGCAAGAACGATATTATTGGTGCCCCACAACATAGAGCCATTGCCAGGCAAGCTGTGCGCGAATCCCTGGTCTTATTAAAAAATAATAAACAACTTCTTCCTTTAACCCCTGGCCTCAATGTGCTGGTTGCCGGCGGCGGAGCCGATAATATCGGCCAACAATCCGGCGGCTGGACCATCACCTGGCAAGGAACAGGGAATGAAAATCAGGACTTCCCCGGCGCAACCTCAATATATGATGGTATTAAACAGGTGGTAACCGTGGCAGGAGGAAAGGCGACATTGTCAACCTCAGGTACATACCAATCAAAACCTGATGTGGCCATAGTGGTATTTGGCGAGCAACCATATGCAGAGGGCAATGGTGATTTAGATAACCTGGAATATCAGCGGGGCAATAAAACCGATCTGGCTTTGCTTCGTTCACTACAAGACAAAGGCATTCCTGTCGTATCGGTGTTCTTATCAGGTAGGCCGCTGTGGGTTAACCCCGAGCTAAATGCATCCGATGCCTTTATTGCCGCCTGGCTACCTGGTACTGAAGGTGGAGGGATCGCCGACGTGATTTTTAGTCACCAAGACGGGCAGATAAAACACGACTTTACTGGCAAGCTGTCTTTCTCCTGGCCTAAGTCACCCAATCAAACCAATGTAAACCGCCATGATGAGAACTACACGCCTCTACTCCCTTATGGTTTTGGTCTGCAATATGGCGAGACCAATACCTTGGGCAATGATTTATCTGAAGACTCAGATAATGGCCAGCAACAAGCTTTGATGGCCATGGCGTTATTTGACCGCAGCGTACAAGCGCCATGGAAAATGGCTCTGAGCGAGCAAGGAAATGTGGTGCCAATCAACGCCAGCGTGGTTTCAGGCAATAGTCTGCAATTCAAAACCATAGACAGACGAGTGCAGGAAGATGCATTCCAGCTGCGGTGGCAACAAGGTACCGATGGGCAATGGCGTATCTATAACGATTTCCCAGAAGATTTACGTGCGTTTAGTGAAGCAGATGGTGTGCTGACCTTTGATTATCTGCTTAACAGCACTCCTACCGCGCCAGTTTGGCTGCAAATGAGTTGTATGGATGAATGTGCCAGTGATTTGGACATATCAAAACACCTGAAAGTGGATGCGGCTCAGGGCTGGCAGAGACTTACCATTGCGCTAAGTTGTTTTACCGCTAAAGGAGCCGATCTTAGCCAGGTCATTTCGCCCATGTCGATACGCGCAAGTGGCAACCTGACCCTGGCCTTATCAGACATTTCTGTCCTTCCTGATGGAGCAGGTGCGGATGTCATCACCTGTGACTGAATAATGCTTACCCACAGTAAGTCACAAGAATAACAAAATAACTTTCCTGCCTGTTAGCAGGCAAAATAGAGGCTCTGAACACTCTATACCCAAAGCCATTGGAGTGGCAGCTAGGCGGCAAAGGAACTCAGCCCCATGAGCTTAGACGTACTAAGTGATTGGGGTGAGTGAGAGCAGCCAACAACGCTGCAGCTTCAAGGGAGACGGGTATATTTAGCCTGGTACTTACTTTTCTTAACTTCTGGCTATTAGCTTGTCCCGAATTAACACACAAACGGGACAAATCTAATTAGCGATACTTTTTCAAAAATAATATTTTTTGTTAACCTGTGTTTTTCGCCCAACTTGAAACCTAACAGGCTAAAAATAAATATTTACCCATTAAAATCAAGATACTAGCTACATATCAGGCAAATCAATGTGTGCTGACATGTTAATTTCATTCTATTATGCTTCGACAAAAATTAACGTTAATAGGCAGCGAAACAGGGGAATTGTTAATTTTTTGTTGACCTATCAAAGCAAATGCTCTAACTTTAATGTAAGCGCTTACAGGTACGTTCGCATTAAAATGAAAGCGCTTTCAAACAGGTAGACGCAATTGCTCATGGAATATCAGTACAGAGGACACACAAAAAAATGAACACATTTTATAAAACACGAATAGCGACCAGTTTGTCGTTAATATTAGGGGCCTCTGTAATGACGCCCGTATCGGCCCAGGAAACCCCTGAGAATGATCTAGAAGTCATTCAGGTTAAGGGTATCCGCGGCAGTATGGTCAAGTCTATGGATATCAAACGTACGTCCAGTGGTATTGTTGATTCAATCAATGCGGAAGATATCGGTAAATTCCCTGATACTAACCTGGCAGAATCGTTACAGCGCATCACCGGTATTTCCATCGAACGCACCAATGGTGAAGGTGCCAAGGTCACTGCCCGTGGTTTTGGTCCAGACCGTAACCTGGTGTTATTAAATGGTCGTCAATTGCCTACTACTACAGGTGAGCGTTCATTTGATTTCTCTAACCTTGCAGCTGAAGGTGTGAGCGGAGTAGAAGTTTATAAAACATCCAAAGCAGATGTACCTACAGGTGGCATAGGTGCCACAATCAATATTTTGACCCACAAGCCACTCAATAACCCGGGTCAAAAGGCGACATTTAGCGTAGAAGCATTGGACGACAGCACAACAAAATCAGGTGGCATAACGCCACAACTTTCGGGCTTGTATTCAAATACATTCGACGACGGTAAGTTTGGTGTGTCAATTTCAGGTAGTTATTCAGAGCGTGAAAGCGGCAGCCAACAGGCCAAAATTGCCTACTATCGGTCTTTTGCTGGTATTCAGGACACTGACTGGAGTGGCTCCCCACCCACTGCTGTATGGGGCGGTGTAGCCAAAGACGATACACAAGTGAATCGTCCGGGTGACAATGATATTTATTCTGTACCACAAAACACAATCTATAAGTTTGAAGAGCAGCAGCGCACAAGAACCAATGCCCAGTTAGTGTTGCAATATAAGCCTATGGATAATCTTACTGCCACAGTCGATTACACCTATGTAACAAAAGAAAATGACACACAGAGCAATATCATTTCTGCATGGTACAACTTTGGTCCCAGTAACAATATCTGGACAGATGGCCCTATTGCTTCGCCACTGGTATATTCTGAAACCTTTGGTAATCCAGCAGATGTTGCCGTAGGCGGTTCAGATTTCAGTGTCAAAGATGAAACTAAATCTTTGGGTTTAAACTTAGAATGGGTAGTCAATGACAGTTTAAAATTAAACCTTGACCATCACGACTCCTCGGCCCAAAGCAGCCCTAATAGCCCATTAGGTTCAGGTAACGAAATCCAGTTAGCCGCATTCGTTCGCGAAGCTTCTGCTACCGATTTTAGTGGTGACAGACCGGTTTTGTCCATAATAGGCGGTAACTCTATTGTAGCCTCCGATTTCAAGGTGACCGGCAGTGTATTTACTAACGAACTTAATGAAGCTGACGTAGCCCAGACCCAGTTTAAAGGTGAATATATACTGGAAAAAGCGGGCAGCATCGATTTTGGTATCTCTTTAAGCACCTCAGAAAATCGTGCCCGACTCAAAAATGTCCAGCGTAACAACTGGGGCGGTGAAGGTGAAACGGGCTCATTTGGTGACGATTTATTCCCCCGCGCGAGCATTTCAGCTCAATTTGACAACCTAAGCGGCGGCAATTTTGATGGCTTTAGTGGCCCTGTTGAAGTTTTGGATAACTATTTCCCCTTCGACTTTAACGCTGTAAGAGACATTGCCGCTGCAACATTAAGTGTACAACCGGCAGCCTTAGGCGATTGCGGTAATTCGTTTTGCCCATCATCTGATTACGGCTCAGATACAGACCAGTACACTGAAGAAGAAATGACATCTCTTTATGTACAATATAACTATGACGGTGAAATTGGCGACATGTTTTATGATGTACATGTTGGTGTGCGTTATGAAGAAACCGATGTAACGGCAACTTCGGCCGTACCAGAGTATCTCAATTCACCTCTTTGGAACGGGGTCAGTGAGGTCACACTGGTTGGTTCTGGCAACATAGTGTATGAAACAAAAGCAGCCAACTACGATCACACCCTGCCAAGCATTAACTTTAACCTAAATGTGACCGATGACGTTATCCTTCGGGCAGCCTACAGTGAAACTATTGGTCGCCCAAGATATAATCAAATGATAGGCGGTACCAGGCTAGACGCAGGCGCACGGGTTGATGGCGGAACGGGCTCTACTGGTAACCCTGGTCTGGCACCACTTGAGTCTAAAAATATCGACTTCTCAGCAGAATGGTATTACGGCGAAGGTAGCTATGTCTCATTGGGATACTTTACCAAAGACGTTAAAAATGACATCTTAACATTACCGGTCGACACTCAACTCGATATAGTCAACCCTGCTAATGGACCATACGCAGAGGAAGCCCGCGCTGCGGTAGGTAATGATACGACTTTACAACGTCAGTACATATTTGACACCTACGGCGAAACCGATCCTAATGTATTTTTGGATGCTGGCAATATTGTTATAGTGGGTAACGAATCTACCGATAACCTAATGAATTTCAGGGTTAATACCCCCCTAAATGTGGGTGGTACTACCGGATATGATGGTTTCGAGTTTGCTGTACAACACCTATTCGGTGAGACAGGTTTTGGCGGTATAGTCAACTACACCACCACTGATACTGATAATGTGCATGATGACTTTGTGTTAACCCCACAATTAGCTGAATTAGGAATTAGCGATTCGGCTAACGTGGTGGGTTTCTATGAAATGGATGGCTTCTCTGCACGTCTTGCCTACAATTGGCGCGATAAGTTCATAGTCGATCTTGTACAGGATGGCGGTGCAGGCCCTGGACCTCGTTACATTGAAGCGTATGCCCAGCTAGACGTAACGGTTAGTTACGAGTTACCACAAGTTAAAGGCTTAACTGTATTCTTTAATGGTATTAACCTCACTGAAGAGAATTTACGCACAAGTGGACGTAGCGAGACTCAGGTACTTGACTCTATCCAACAAGGTGCTCGTTATTCTTTGGGTGCCCGATACAGCTTCTAATACCTGCCTAGGCCGTTATTAGAGTAGACTAAGGCCGCTTAACAATTTTTGTTTTGCGGTCTTTTTTTGTTTAAAATACTAGAAAAAATTTTCCAAAGAAATCGAGGCCAATAGGCTAAAAAGCAATTTCATACGTACTTATCCGTCATGTAGTGGCGATAGATCTAGTCTAGATTGCTTAGTAAAAGCTGGTTATAGTTTGCAGGCGTGTAAAAAGGACTGGATTTTTTTGGAAAAATTTTACATTTAAGGTAAACCGATGGACAAGCCATTAAAAAAGATTGTAATTGTTGGTGGCGGTTCGGCTGGCTGGTTAACTGCGGGCGTCATCGCCGCTGAACATTCCACAGACCCCCAGTCAGGCATTGAAGTAATCCTGATTGAATCGGCTGATGTCGCCCCTATCGGTGTGGGTGAAGGCACATGGCCAACCATGCGCACTACCCTGAAAAAAATGGGTGTTTCTGAAACCGATTTTTTACTGGAATGTGATGCCAGTTTTAAACAAGGCACAAAGTTTTCAAATTGGCAGAGCAATACCAATGAGTATTATTATCACCCTTTCACCTTACCCCATGGATTTAACGACACCAACCTTGTGCCATTTTGGCAACCGTTTAGGGAAAAAGTAAGCTTTGCTGATGCGGTTTGCATACAAAGTCATTTAGGTGAGCGTGGCTCAGCGCCTAAACAGATCTCTACTGCTGAATATGACTTCAGTGCGAATTATGGTTATCATTTAGATGCGGGCAAGTTTGGCGTTTTTTTACGAAAACATTGTATAAAAAATTTAGCCGTTAAGCACGTAATCGACCATGTTACCCGTGTTAATGCTGCTGAAAATGGAGACATTGTGTCCATAACCACCCAACAACACGGTGATATATCAGGCGACCTGTTTATCGACTGCACAGGTAAATCGTCCCTTTTATTGGGTCAACATTATGATGTCCCTTTCGTTAGCAAAAAACACATACTATTTAACGACTCTGCCTTAGCCGTACATGTGCCCCATGAGAACCCAGACAGCCCTATTGCATCATTTACCTCATCTACGGCACAGACTGCTGGCTGGGTATGGGACATTGCCCTGCCGTCTCGCCGAGGGGTGGGCTATACCTATTCCAGTGCGCATATTGATGACCATAAAGCAGAACAAGCTTTACGTGACTACATCACCCCAAGTATGGGTAAAAATGCGGCCCAGTCAGCGAGTATACGTAAGATAGGATTTACCCCTGGGCACAGAGAAAAATTTTGGCACAAAAACTGTGTCGCTGTGGGCTTAGCAGCAGGATTTATTGAACCTTTGGAGGCGACTGCTTTAGCGTTAATAGAACTTTCCGCCAAAATGATCAGCGAACAACTACCCGCCAACCGCCAAACAATGGACATAGTCGCAAAACGCTTTAACACTAAATTTTTACAACGTTGGGAAAATATAGTTGAATTTCTCAAGTTACATTACGTATTGAGTAAAAGAGTGGATTCAGACTACTGGTGTGATAATAAGGATGAATCAAAGCTTCCTGAAAGCTTGCAGGAACAATTGATACTATGGAAAAGCCAGTCTCCTTATCACTATGATACCGCTGAGGCAGAAAAAATGTTCCCGCCCGCGAGTTTTCAATATATTTTATATGGCATGGGATTTATTACTGACCCGCCCCGGAAAAAAAGGATAGATTTATCTAAAACAGCGGATAGGTTATTTAATGAAAACGTCAAACACACCAGGCAACTGCTATCAGCTTTACCGACCAATCGTGAATTAATTAACAAAATCAAACAATATGGCTTACCAAAAATATAGCTCATACCTGTATTTTAATGAACAACTGACGACCACAATGATAGGCACTGCCAGTGAGCTACCTGGCAATACTAGATAATAAAATTTGGAATGAAAATGGCAAACAACGTATTAATTAATAGTATCGATCATAAAAATGTAAAGGTAATTACCGAACGTTCAAAACAATACGGTGACAATCTTTGGTATAGCCTCACTTTCCCATCTGAATTTAGAAGTGTGCAAGCCTATTACCCTATATTTTTTAACAAAGATGCAGATACAGGACAATTCTTTTCAGTGGCTTTATTTGGTTTTCAAGACCAGGAAAATCTGTTTTTAACTGAAGACAAATGGGACGCATCTTATATTCCGTTGAGTGTTGCCAGACAGCCCTTTTTGATCGGCATTCAAAAAGTGAATGAGGATGGTGAAGAAAAGGAGCAAAGAGTATTACATATTGATATGGACCATCCAAGAGTCAATCAGGAACAAGGCGAAGCATTATTTTTAGAGTTTGGTGGCAATACACCCTACTTGGATACGTGTGCCGATATGCTTGAAATAATGCATCATGGTATTGTCGATAGTAAGATTTTTGTAGACCAGTTAATAGCCCATGATTTATTAGAGCCGTTCACCTTAGACGTTGAATTAAACGATAAAACCAAACACCAAATGGTTGGGTTTTATATTATTAATGAAGAAAAATTAAGTGAACTTGATAACGAAACATTAGCGACATTACATGCAAGAGGCCACCTGCAAGCCATATATATGGCTATCGCTTCGCAATCTAATATACGGGGTTTATTGAATAGAAAAAATAAACAACTCGCGCTCTAATTTTTTAACATCTTGATTTAACGGATATTGTTTTGCTAAACATCAGTAAAAAAGTCAAAGAAGTTAACCATTGCCGGCCCGGTGATATACCTGAATTTGTCTTAAGCTCTTCCCAACCATTAATTCTTAAGGGTTTTGCCGACAAATGGCCGGCTGTGATAGCAGGTAAGGAGTCTCCTACTAAGGCGGCTGATTATCTACGACGTTTTTATTCAGATATTCCTGTGAATGCCTATTACGGTCAGCCCGATACAAAAGGGCGCGTTTTTTATAACGACGAGATGACCGGGTTTAATTTTATGAGTTCAAAAGCTAACCTGAATCAGGTATTGGATAAGCTACTCTCACATACTGACGATCCCAATCCCCCTACTATGTATGTAGGCTCTACCGAAATTAATAATTGGTTTCCTGGATATAATGAGCAGAATAATGCGTCCATCGATCACTTGGATCCGTTAACTACCATATGGATAGGCAATCGCAGCAAAATAGCTGCTCATTATGATTTTCCAAATAATCTGGCTTGTTGTGTGGCGGGCCGTCGAAAATTCACCCTTTTTCCACCGGAACAAATTGCTAATCTTTATGTCGGCCCAATGGAATTTGCACCAGGCGGGCAAGATGTGAGTTTGGTGGACTTTGATGAGCCTGACTTTGTTAAGTTCCCTAAATTCGCTGATGCACTCGCTGCCGCGCAAGTGGCTGAGTTAGAGCCGGGGGATGCTCTTTTTCTTCCGAGTATGTGGTGGCATCATGTTGAAAGCTTAGATGCATTCGGTGTGTTAGTTACTCACTGGTGGCGAGACAGCCCTGCGTTTATGGGCCGACCCAATAATGCGTTAATGCTAGCCATGCTTAGTTTACGAGATTTGCCTATAGCACAACGACAAGCCTGGAAAGCACATTTTGACTATTACATTTTCGATCACGATGACGAAAATCTGGATCATATCCCTGACATTGCTAAAGGCGTATTAGCAAAACCACATGATGAATTAGCGGCAAGAAAGTTAAGAGCTGACCTGTTAAATAAATTAAAACAATAATCCATACACATTAGGTTATTTAATCAGACTAAACGTTAAAATTGAGTACTGAGGTTTCATTTTGAAAACACAAGACAAAAAAATCAACAAAGTAGTCATCGCTGGAGGTGGCACTGCGGGTTGGATGGCCGCAGCAGCGTTTGCCAAGCTAATAGGCAAAAATTTAGACGTTGTGCTGGTTGAATCTGATGACATCCCCACAGTGGGTGTTGGCGAAGCCACTATTCCCACATTGCATATTTTTCACCAGTTATTAGGTATCAGTGAAAAAGAGTTTATGGCGGCTACTAACGCTACTTTCAAGTTGGGTATTTCTTTTGAAAACTGGCGGGATGTTAACAAAGACTACATCCATTCTTTTGGCTTTTTGGGTCAAGGTTGCTGGGCAGCCGGTTTTCAGCACTTCTGGCTAAAAGGTCGTGAGCGCGGAATAGCCGCTGAACTTGGCGACTATGTACCAGAACATCTGGGCGCCAGAGAGGGCAAATTTGCCGTATTAGCAGGGCAAGACCTAAATCATGCCTATCACCTGGACGCTGGCCTCTACGCGAAATTTCTGAGAAAAATAGCCGAATCCCACGGCTGTACGCGTCTCGAAGGTAAAATCACCAAGGTCAACTTAGACGACGACTCAGGCTACATTGATTCACTTACCCTTGCTTCGGGCCAGGTAGTCGAAGGGGATTTATTTATCGACTGCACCGGCTTCAAAGGCTTGTTAATCGAAGAGGCATTACACACTGGTTATGATGACTGGAGCCACATGTTGCCCTGTGATAGTGCCATAGCAGTACAAACCAAAACCGTTAACAAGCCTGTACCTTATACGCGCGCCATAGCTCGTGACGCGGGCTGGCAATGGCGTATTCCATTACAAAATAGAACAGGTAATGGCTTTGTTTTTTGTAGCAAATATATGTCAGACGATGAGGCTACACAGATCTTATTGGACAATATTGAGGGTGAGCGCTTGAACGAGCCACGTGTCATAAAGTTTAAGACCGGGCAACGCAGGAAGTACTGGAACAAAAACTGTATAGCAATGGGGCTTGCATCAGGATTTATTGAACCTCTAGAGTCTACCGGTATTCATTTGTTTCAAAGGGCTATTGTGCGCTTATTACTGATGTTTCCGTCAAAGGGGATCAAGCAGTCAGATATAGAGGAATATAATGTTCAAACAAAAGAAGAAGCAGAAAACATTAAAGACTTTATTATTCTTCATTATCATTTGACCGACCGCAAAGACACACCTTTTTGGCGGCACTGTAGCAGTATGGAAGTGCCTGACAGCCTAAAACATCGCATGACCTTATTCAAAGAAAGTGGACAGGTCTTTAAGAAAGCAGACGAATTATTTGGTGAAACGTCGTGGATACAGGTCATGATGGGACAAGGGCTGATGCCTGAGCAATATCATCCTATTGTCGATATGATGGGCGATGATGAGTTACGTGATTTCTTAAATAACATAAAATCTGGGGTAAAAAGAAAAGTGCAAAATTGGCCCGATAGCAATGACTTTATCAAGCACTATTGCCCGTCAAGTGTGAATACCTAGTCAAGTGCACTATTTAAAGAGGTGAGGCATTAAACGGCTTCACCTTGATCGTCTATCTAAGGTCTAACTAACGCATGCAAGAACAAGAACCAACCTTCCTAATTAATCCCAACATTAAAGCTGAGATTATTCAGATAGGAATAGAACAAACCCCTATAATAATAATTGACGACCTTGCCGTTGATAATAAAGATGTTATTAATTATGCCTGCACTACGAGCAAATTTGCTGATGATCTTGCCACCTTTTACCCTGGTATCCGTGCACCGCTGCCCCAGCCCTACGTAATAACTGTGCTGCAAGCGGTCTATCTTGGAATTTGTAACGTTTATCAGGTACCCATCGAGCTAAATCTTGTGCCACTCAATCATAGTTACTCCCTGCTTACCAATTCTGAAAAAGAATTACACTTTTTACAGCGCATGCCACACTTCGACACCAGCAAACCCTACCATTTTGCTGTTTTACACTATTTAAATTCAGGCTCTCATGGGAACACAGGTTTTTTCCGCCACATCCCCACCGGGTATGAGAGGATAACCGATAGCAGAAGTGACCACTATGCAAATTCAGCCAAGGCATTCCTCGTTGAAAATGGTGAGCCGATACAGAAATATGTGACTCGTTCAGACAAGCATTTTGAGCTTTACCATGAAGTTGAATACAAACCAAACCGCCTGGTTATCTACCCGGGAAATTTATTGCACTCTACCGTAGTCATACCAGAAACAGACCTTAGCGCCGATCCCAAAACCGGCCGGTTAACGGCCAACATGTTTATCGATTTTCAGTAATAACTAGCAGCCTATCCTCGCTGTCAGGTTATTATTCGATTATCACTAATATAGATACTGATTAGAGTAGGATTTGCTCCTGGCCGTTTTGAGCCCTCCTCGTTCACCATTAATCCTGCGCTGGTCCATAGCCAGTCGAGCCGAAAAAGTAGCCAGGCATTAGCGACAGATTGCTGGTGTAGCACTTTATTCATGGGACTAAACGCCGAGTGAAAAACTGCCACTGATTGACATCTCCTTACACTACATTATCGGCATCGATGACTGAACCATGCACTGATGGATAACAACAAAGCGTCTGCCCGTTAAACTCCCCACTCATTTAAACAAGGGTATACAGCTACCCATCTCCCAATCGACAATGCAAATACTGGGCATGGCTTGGATTGCCTTTCTCAGATTCTCCAAATCGTTGTTAACGTCAACTGCCTGTGAAAATTCTACACAGCCCCTCTCTTTTTTCAAATAGATTACCAAGAATGCTTGTGGCAACAATCACTGTGGCGATTACAGGCCGAGTAAGCAAAAATAAGGCATTTATTGCATACTCGCTGTTTAAGTGAAAGCAAAAATTGCCCTGAGGAGGGCTAAGTTGCCCCTAAGCAATCATTAGCAGGTCTTTGCTAAACGATAATTGATTGTTAACCCAACGGCATAATTAAGCAGACAACCTCATGTCTGCCTTTGTCAGAGCCCTGACAGGTAAAAATCGTCGTAATGACGTATATGTGGGTTTTTTAGCAAAAATGAGCGCTGAATTTCTGCCTTTTGAAATTAATTTAAATATTTATTTTTATTTTAAAATGGCCTGAAACCCCCTACCATCGTGGGAATAGCCGGTTTTTTGAGCGTTTCCAACAGGGCTCCCTAGATAGTTTTTCGTTAATTGATGTGATCTAAGGGGAAATATCAGTTACACTGTGCTCGCAGGTTTCTGCAAACAATGAAATTATTAATTTATAAAGAGTATAGTATGAGT
>Ga0307488_10001229_pt1 | contig 21398 bp, 19 predicted proteins | sample SB02metaG_FD_202248 | JGI IMG/M metagenome (GOLD analysis project Ga0307488, IMG submission 202248) | Sea-ice brine microbial communities from Beaufort Sea near Barrow, Alaska, United States - SB 0.2 | ecosystem: Environmental > Aquatic > Marine > Coastal | place: USA: Alaska | collected... | reverse complement strand
TGTGTAATCTTTACTATTAACGATCATTTGATACTCATTTAGAATGGAATTCTATGCAAGAGAATATACCGCAGGATAAAGAGCCTTCAGCCCAAGATAAAGGGCCTTCAGCGCAGGATAAAGAGCCCTCAGCGCAGGATAAAGAGCCTGTAGCTAATCAATTTCAAGGCGGCTTGCTTAGCAGTAAGCGTTTTCTGCCCTTGTTTATTACGCAGTTTTTCTCAGCATTGAATGATAATGTCTACAAACAGTCAGTATTATTGCTCCTCATATTTCAAGCAACAACGGTAGCCGACGGTGCACTCTATTCCAATTTGGCAGCAGGTCTTTTTATACTGCCGTTCTTTCTATTTTCGGGTATGGCTGGTCAACTAGCCGAGAAGACAGAGAAATCGAAACTCATTCGGATCGTGAAGTTCTGCGAAATGCCCATTATGCTTATTGGTGCTATTTCCATCATGACTCAATTGGTGTGGTTAATGCTTGTAACGGTCTTTTTTATGGGCCTGCAAAGCACATTTTTTGGCCCTTTAAAGTATTCTATTTTACCGCAACATGTCGCCCGAAACGAACTCACCAAGGCCAACGGTTTGGTTGAATCAGGTACCTTCGTAGCTATTTTGTTAGGTACTATATTTGGCACCTACTACATTACCCAAGAAGCGGGTCCTGTATATATCAGCATTGCCATTTTATGCCTAGCGGCGGTTGGTTATATTTGTAGTCGATTTATTCCTACCAGTGCGTCTAACGATCCAAGTTTGCGATTTACTTTCAACATTTTTTCCTCAACAAAAAATGTCTTTCAAGCGCTAAATATGCAAACGGAATCTGTTGGTAAGTCAGTTATTGGAATTAGCTGGTTCTGGCTCATTGGCGCTATTATTCTAACCTCGCTGCCAAACTACGTAAAACACGTTATGGGCGGCGATGAACTTGTGGTGACCAGTGCCTTGGTCGTATTTTCGCTGAGCATTGCAATTGGGTCTCTGCTTTGTGAAAAGCTCTCGCGCTCAAGAATTGAATTAGGTATTGTGCCTTTTGGTGCCATTCTCATCACCTTATTTTTGTATCTATTAAGTCAAGAACCAGCCATTACAGCATATAACGAGCCAACAGCAGTGCTACTTACATTGAGCCAAGTATTAGACACTGGCGACATGATTTGGCATTTAGTGTGGATGGGAGCAATTGGTATCGCCGCAGGTTTTTATACGGTGCCGTTATACGCGCTAATTCAGCAGCGTACAACCGAAAACAGCCGCTCTAGAGTTATTGCGGCTAATAATGTACTGAATGCATTATTCATGGTCGCAAGTGCTGTTTTAAGTATTGTTACTTTGTCTGTTTTTGAGTGGAGTATTCCTCAATTACTCTTATTAGTTGCTGCTTTAAACTTACTTATTTCAATTTATATTTATACAACAGTACCTGAGTTTTTCCTTCGTTTTGTTATTTATATACTCGCAATTTGTATGTATAGAGTGCGCACCAACGGTGATAAACATATTCCAGAGGAGGGCGCTGCAGTGATTATTGGTAATCATGTGAGCTTTGTTGATTGGATGTTCATTTTGGCCGCATCTCCAAGGCCCATACGTTTTGTCGTGTTTGCACCCATTTACCATTCTCTTGCGTTACATTGGCTGTTTAAAATGGCGAAAGCAATTCCTATTGATGGTGAGAAAGCGAATCCAAAAGCATTCAAAAAGGCCTTTGATGACGTTGCTGAAGCGTTAGAGCAAGGCGAACTAGTAGGGATTTTCCCTGAAGGCAAACTATCTGATGACGGCTCTATTGATACATTTCGCCGTGGTATTGAAAAAATCATTGAGCGTTCGCCCGTGCCAGTTATTCCTCTGCACTTGGGTGGCTTATGGGGTAGCATGTTTAGCCGTAAGACTAAGTGGCGATTGCCACGCCTTAGATGGTCATTAGTGTCAGTCTCTGTAGGTGAACCTGTGGCCGCACAAAATGTTAAAGCCGACGATTTGCGCGAGCGCGTTACTAAGCTCAAAGAGCGTTACTCGCCTGACTCCAATTGATGTATAAAATCTGATAAATGTTGATGTCCGGCATTAACTATATAAAAAGTATGGATCGAGAATATGGCAGATAGATTAATCATTAAATGCTCTGCTATATTATTATCACTTCATTGAGGGATATAAAAATGAAAACTAAGTATATAGCGATAGCACTGTTATTTTTTTCTTTTGGCGCAAAGTCGTCGTCAGATTTTAGTCAATTAGAAACTCTGTTTGCTCAATGGCGCACCTTTGAGGTTGCTCCGTTACATAACCTGGCACCTGATTATCGCGACCAAACCTTTGAAAAACGTGATAGCAAATGGGCAGATTTCAAAACACAATTATTAGCATTTGATAAGTCACAATGGACAGTTGCCCAGCAGGTTGATTGGTTTGTGATGCTCGCAGAACTTAATGGCTATGAATTTAATAAGAAGGTATTGAAGCCTTGGCAAAGAGATCCTGCGTTTTATAAGCAGGTGTGGACATACAAAAGTGATGTTCCAGCACATGAAGGACCAAGTCCTCATTATCTCACTGAGCTTTGGAGCTACTCATTCCCAATTAGTGCAAGCGAACAGAGTAGGTTAACGAATGACTTGTCTCGAATAAAACCGTTTCATATCCAAGCTAAAGAGAATTTAACAGGGAACGCCAGAGAACTATGGATAGCAGGTATTCGTGACATTCAGAAGCAGCAACAGAACTTAATCGACATTACGGGAAAAATAGAAACAACTAAAAATGCAACGCTAATAAAAACACACCAACAAGCGATACAATCTACGGGGCAATTTGTGCAGTGGTTGCAACAGCAAAGCGCAAGCAAAACTGGGCCTTCAGGGCTTGGAATTGAGCAATATAGTTGGTATCAAAAACACGTGCATTTACTGTCTATGACATGGCAGGACGAAGAAAGGTTACTGCGTCGAGAACTCGACAGAGCTTGGTCGTCATTAAAGTTAGAAGAACAACGCAATATAGGATTGCCAGCATTAGTATCGGTTAAAAATGCAGAAGAATATAACTTGTTGGCCGAACGGTCGGCTGAATTTTTTCTTACTTTTTTGGATGAAAAGAATATTGTAACTGTTGCTGACTATTTTAAACCAGCGCTTTATGAAAGACTGGGTAAGTTTGAACCAGAAGCAACTCGTCACTTCTTTCACATCGGTGCTCACCTTGATCCTACGCCTTTATATTCGCATTTTTACCATTGGTTCGAGCTGGCGATAATGGAGAATGATCCCAACCCCAGAAGCATTAGAAAGAATGCACTTTTGTATAATATTTTTGATAGTCGTAACGAAGGCACTGCCACGGCGGTTGAAGAAATATTTATGCATGCGGGTTTGTATGATCATAATCCACGAGCCCGAGAAATTGTTTGGATTATGCTTGCTCAAAGGGCCGCAAGAGGTCTTGGATCTCTGTACGCCCATGCAAACCAAATGACGATGGAACAAGCCGGTGAAATTCATATGAATTACACGCCCAGAGGATGGATGAAGACAGAACCTGATTTACTCATCTTTGAGCAGCATCTTTATTTACGTCAACCTGGTTATGGGACCAGTTATGTTACGGGCAAAGCTTTACTAGATAGTGCGATAGCGCAAAAAGCCAAACTTGATGAAGAGCAGGGCCGAACTTTCGTTCTGAAATCATTCTTTGATCAACTAAATAGCATCGGCGGTGTTCCTATCACGTTGGGAACTTGGGAGATGACCGGCAATAAACCTGCTTTTCTCAATGAGGTTGAGGAAGTGGCAAAAGGGAAATATAATAAAGCCCCAGTTATAGACTAAACTTGGGGCTATATTCTCAATTTTAAGCATAGTCAACTGGGTTTAATACAATCGACGTTCAGCTAAATTAAAATTTAAACTAGAAATTTAACTTGCATTTCTATGGCCCTTAATTACTGGCGTTAACAACGTTCGCTTTGTTTTTATTAACGGCCTGTGCTTTTTGATCGGTTCCTGTTTTTTCATGATATCCACCAAAGGGAATAGTAGAAAGCGCAGTGTAGTTGACTCTTTTCGCTAATGGCACGTAATCAGTGAATGCTGTATTGATTGCCGTTGAAATAATAGCACCAATTATACCGCCACCAGAGTCACCACCGGTATCGACAACAATAGTATCGGCATATTGCCAAAGTACTTCTTTGTTCGTAGTTGAAACCAATTCATATGATATCCCTACCGTAACATTGCCTCCAATCACAAAATAAGAGGTATCCCACTGATTAATGTTCACAAACAGAACAGCATCAGCACCGTACATAGTTTTAAATAAACCGGTATCGACGTTAGTTAGCTGTGCACCATCTACAATGCCTTGCTCTTGAATCAGTCTATTGGTTACTTCGATAGGCAGGACGTAATAGCCCATGCGAGTAAGAGGCTCAGCGACAGTGGTTGCATAATATTCAGTTGCTTCAGCAGCCGTTGTATTGTTTACAGCGGGTACCACTAAGATAGCAACCGGCTTAGCTTGATACATTTTCGGAAATGCCTCCTCTTTAGAAATAAAGGAGGTTGCACAGCCACTTAGGCCCACAGCCAAAACGGCTAGCAAAGAAACTCGTTTTACTCTGTTCAGTATAGTAGTCATTTCTTAAGCCCCATTTCTTTTTTTCAATTCTAGCACGAGTGTTCTTGACTCAGGGTATAGTGACAACTCTCTATCCAATAGTGAATTAGCACTTTCAGGGCTGCCGCTTTCAATTTTCATGATTGCTAATTCGATCAACACACCAGGAGGAACGCGAATACCTTTCTTATCGCTAGTCGCAATAATGTCATTCAGCGATTTAACATGCTGCTGACGTGATTTGTCACCAGGTTCTTTTTTGTAGTTATACAAAGTGTCAGAATAACTGCCCCAATACAGACCACCTTGAGTGGTGTTGCATGCAGCTAATAAAACCACAGCGCTAATGATTATTAGTCCTTTAATTTTCATTTTACATTTACCTCAATTGAATTTCCGTTGGTCACATATAGTTTTCGATTTACCACTAATGTTCCATTTTTATATACTTTTATAGTGTTAGTGCCCGCTGTGACTTCAAATTTGGCTACTTTATTACCATCTAGTGTAAAAGTCTCAATGTTGTCTGACAGCGTGATAGGTGAGTTTGTATTGATTTGCAGTGACGCATCTTCAAAATTACCAGTCAGTAATACGAATGCTTTGGTGTCATCAACTTGAGTCACTGACTCATATGAGGATGAACACCCGAGTATTAAGAAACTAAACAATACAAAAATAAGCCCTTTTAACGAGTTTGATTTACTCATTTCTTACTCCTTTTCCATAACAACTAATTGAGCTAAATCTGTTTGTGCAGGCAACTGTGTATCGAGTGAAACAATCGATATTTCGTTGTTGCCAGTGCCACTTAACAGAGCGACTGTTGCTGTTGCAATCTTCTTACCGGCCAATTCGATCATAAACCCAGTTTGTGGATTTTTAATCTTTTTACCTTTTTGTAAAATCGTAAACTCATCGCCGGTAGCGATGCCTTGCGAGGCGCCTCCGGTCATTATATATTGACCGTCTTGCTCAGCGATCAAATAGGCTTTCCAAGGTGAGTTCAGCAAGTTTTCCATTAAGTCGCTGACTACTTTTGAAATAGCGGCAGAAATAGCTTTGTCGTTCAATGTGGAATCAAACGCAGCTCGCTCGCCAACACCGAGTGTTGTATTCGCTTCAGCGCGTGCCTCGCCACTACCTTCCTCAGAAAAAACGATTTGCCCCGTAGTTGTGTCAATTAGCCTGACGTTAACCGTCGCGATTGCTTGTTGAATTTTGTTACGACTAAATATGCCAGTCTCACTGGTCGTTTTACGACCAAACTCACTAATTGAACCTACAATAAGAAAATCTGCACCAACTATTTGTGATGTGACGCCTTCAAGAGCCTGTTCACTTTTGACTTTATCGAGGTCGTCCCTCTCAAGCATGATGAATTGACCTGAATTGCTTAGGCGAGCGCTCAATATATCAGCCGCTTGCTTACCAATATTGTCGAAGCTTTTATCGACAAAAATGCTGTTGCTATTTTTTGTTTCATCGGTAAATCGTGCGATAGCTACTTTTCGCTTTAACCCCATCGCGGGCGCTTCTGCAATGGTTGGGCTAATGGCAGCTTGATTGTTTTGACTTGCATTAACGGTTTGCTTAGTAGAAGAGGTGCAACCAGAAGTAAGCACCAAACCCAAAGCAATAATTAAAGAGAATTTTGTTTTGTTGACATGAATTTTCATTTATATCCTTATAAAGCTAAAATTTTTACGTAATGAATATAGTAAATAAATAATTCGATTACTAGGTTATTAAGATAAATATTAATTTATTCATCAGATTGATGAATGAAAATCACCCACCATCTACCGCGCAATCATTATTAATAGTTTGTTCTGGGTCGTTTAAAAACGATGCCATAACGGCTTCTACACATTTATCGTCGTATACTAAATTATGCGCTTTAAAGGGCCAAATTCGCAGGTGTTGGGTTTTGTTTCGCAGCGGCAGCTTTGCATGGAAATCGACAGCCCATATGGCTGGTGTAAATGGGTCGAGGTCGCCGGCAAGTATCAATATAGGTATAGTCAATTGACTGTGGTCGAAGTTTTTCATGTTTCTAATAGCGGGCCTTATATTCCAAATTTTACAAAGCTGACGGTCAAGAAGAATGGCAGGCAAGTCGTCCCAATAAGTCGACTTATACTTTTTCGCATTTTCGATAGCGAGTTCAAAATTCGAAAAAGGAATTTCTTCGTAACAAGCGTAACTTGAATATGCTCCTTCTGAAAACCAAGTATAGTTTTGAATGTCGATAGTCTCACTAATCAACTTACTCAGTGATGTATAATCGTTATTGAGGGCATCTTTAACCGTCTGCGGAAAGGCCAGAATAGCGTCACTATCATAGCTGCTATTGAATAGGGCGTACGCCACTAACTCAGGGGATATCTTTAATGTCTTTTGGCCAATAGTCCAGTTTTCATCATCATACTCAAGGTTTAGCGTGGGTGGATTTTGTTTTATTTCCGCCATAAAACGCTCAAATAACGTCACGGATGCTTGTCCGTTTTCAAGCCGACACGCTGGGTCCGCATCACATAATATAAACGGCTGAGTAAAAACTCTTGCGCTGTGTTCTGGCATATCAGCATATGAATCTACTTCAAATGGGTAGATGCTGTCGAGAATCAGCGAGGCAGTTTGCTGGGGGTATTGCTGAGCATAACGCAAAGCTATTCGCGTTCCGTGGGAAATTCCCAGCAAGTGCCACTTTTTAAACCCCAGTAATTCCCGCAAGGTATCAATATCTTTGATCGCATAATCGGTGTTATAAAAATTAGCATCCACACCCAACGACTTCTTTCTACTAGCGCAGCGAGTAAGTGTGTTGGTAAGCTTTTTATTATCAACTTTGTATGGGTGTGTGGTTAAGAACTCAATTTCCAGATCAGTTATCGCCGGGCAATCTAAGTTTGCCATAGACAAACCTGAGCCGCGCATTTCCATCAATATCAAAGGACGGCCATTTTGTAATGTGCTCATTTCAATGCCGGAATAATACATGGACGGGTCGCCATCAAACTCATCCATAATATATATCGAACTGCCTGGGCCTCCTCCACCGGTGATTATGACGGGATCGCCGGTAACTTCGCCTGCAGGCTGAAAAATTATAATAGGAATAGTCACGACGCGAGTATTACTTTTTGTTGATTGCAGATCACTCGGCTCTTCTTTAACAAATAGCGTTCCGCAGTCTGCATGATACTTATCAAACTCTTGCGTAAATGCACAGGAGCTTACTTCTACTCTTGGCAGTACCTGCTTTTTAGCTTTTTTGCTTACAGGGTCATTTAATGGCGCAACTTTTTCAATGGGTTGTACCGCTGCAGGAACGTCATCGTCTTGTGCGTAAATACTGGCATGGAACCCTATCAGAAAAATAATACACAGAGTGATAACACCCTTGTTATGCTCGATAGAAAAGTTAGTGATAATAAGTATGTCTCCGTTTACTGCTGCACACGCGCTTTTGGGTAGTATGCCGAGATAACCTTTTACTTAATAGTTAAATTGAATTTATCTTATGTTTCCGAAATAAGGTGCAATATAGTCTGCTTCCTCCCTTTTAAATTAACAATACCGTAAGCACTACATTTACCTTATAATATCCCGTATAAGCTGGCCATCGGCCCCGGTTGCTCATCATAATGAAAATCTAAAAAGGAATTATCATGAAGAAATTTACATCCCTTGTACTTGTCTCAATATTGGTTTTCTCTGCTGGTTCACAGGCCGAAGAGAGTTGGTTGGATTCTTTAAAAAGCATGTTGGGTTTAGGTGATTCTGCTGAAGAAGCTGTCACTAAAGCAAGCGTTGCTGATGTCGCAGAGTTACCAAGTATGAATGGGATGATCACCGCTCTAACTGAAAATCTAAATGTCAGTTCAGAACAAGCCGAAGGTGGTTTGGGTTCTTTAATGAACTACGTTAAAAACAATGTTTCAAGTGAAAAATTCTCAGTGTTATCATCATCGCTCCCTGGTCTAGACCGAGTGTTATCGGCCGTTCCGATAATTACTGCTGATGAGGGCGGTATGTCGGGTTTGCTAAGCAAGGCAGCGCAATACAGTGATAAGCTAAAAGGCGTAAACGAATTAAAACAGCAGTTTGAAGCCTTAGGACTTTCTCCTGAAATGATCACCGATTTTGGAGAACAAGCGAAAGCTTACCTAGATACGCCTCAAGGTCAAGACGCTAAGAAGCTGCTGACCGACAGCTTATCAAGTTTAATTTAAGGGCTCATTGCGTTTGGTATTGAAATGAAATCCAATACCAACGCATTAAAAAATGCATTCATTGTCTAAATGCGTTTTTTTTATATCAGCTATTGAATTTAGTAATCTAAGTTGAGATGGTTCTAATTCTTGTAGACAAGCGAAACCAAAAAGATGATCACTGTAAATCAAAAAATTAGGTTAATTATTACTTGCGCTAGCTTGTTGTTTGTAGTGACTTTTGCGGGAGCCCAACAAGCTGCCAATGTTAAGCGCGCAAATAATACAGAGAATTCAGTTGATACACAAAGCGGTGTTAATAATAAAAGTCTTGTTAATACACAAAGCAATGATGCCGATATTGAAGCGCCTAGCAATGTCATTTTTTTGAGCCGGCATTTTGAAAAAGAGTCTACGGGCGCAGTAACGAAAACAAACAAGGATCCTGAGTTAACCTCTCAAGGAGAAGCGCGAGCGCGATTGCTGGCCAACTTTTTGGCGGATAAAAACGTCACTACCGTCTTTTCGACCAATTACAAAAGAACAATACAAACGGCAATGCCGACAGTACAACAAAATGGCTTGAGTGTTACGTTTTACAATCCACGAGAGTTGGCCGGTTTTGCGCTGCAGTTGCAGGCAATGTCGACAAAGGGGAAGGGTAACATCCTAGTCGTTGGCCACAGCAATACGACACCTCAATTGCTCACACTTTTAGGTGGACCCGACAAACCATTATCTGAAAATGATTATGGTGACTTATTTTCTTTAACCTTGGGTGGGGCTAGTCAATTAAAAACGCACTTGGTGGCTGATTCTTTTCAACATGTCATGATTGAGTAATGCTGCAGTGACGCTATCTGATTTTATAAATAGTTTTTTTGGTTCAAATTTGGTGGAAGTTAGCGCTGCAATATGTGGCTTTATTTGCATCTTTTTGTTGGTCAAAGGAAATATTTGGAATTTTGCCTTCGGTTTCGTGCAAGTTACCCTTTATGTGTGGGTCTTTTACCATGCAAAACTTTATTCTGATGCTGGTTTACACGTCGTTTATATGGTGTTACAGATATATGGCTGGTGGCATTGGTCAAAAAATTTAGCAAATGCAACCACCGTGAATGTAGTCAGCATGTCGCACAAGCATTTAGGCTTGTATGCGTTAGTTGCACTATTAAGTGCAGCCTTGCTAGGGACCCTAATGCGTTCATATACCGATGCTAATTTCGCCTACGCCGACGCCTTCACCACTTGCGCTAGTTTAGTTGCTTTTATACTAATGACACGCCGCTATGTCATTAATTGGCTGTTTTGGATTGTCGTTGATATTGTTGCAATAGGTGTCTATTTCCAAAAAGGCCTATACCCGACCGTAATTCTTTATATGTGCTTTTTAATTATGGCGATTATTGGGCTTTATGCATGGCGAAAACAGTATAAAGTCCAGTTGGCTACCTAGCTTCTCAGGTTGCGTGCAACGAGCTTGTGAATATACAAAAAATTAGCCTAATAATGATAAAAGTATAAGTGAAATTATAAGTGAACGAACCCCTAAATACCCAAACTGCAGAGTTAAAGATGGGTCAATATGTTAAGCAAACTGACCAACTCGCCATCGAGCAAGAAGGTGTTCAGCCAGATTCTCTTGAATTGAAACAGCATGAAGAAAAACAGGATGGTATTGAGAAAGTGGTGTTTATGGGCGCGCCATCCACAGGCAAATCGACCATTTGTAAGGCCGCAGCGAAGCAATTCAACTCAGTGCATGTCGATGAGTTTGGGCGCACTTATTGGGAGCAGAATCAAACGGAACGTCGCTTAACGCCGGAGCAGTTGCTGTATATTGCTGAGGAACATATTGCGATAGAAGAGCGCACCTCACCAAAAGCAAACAAGTACCTATTTGTGGATACTAATGCACTAACTACTTGGCATTTTGCATTAGATTATCATCAGTCAGCTTTGCCAGAGCTTTGTGCGTTAGCTGATAAAAGTAAAGCACGTTATCAGCATGTATTCCTATGCGCAGATGATATTCCTTTCGAGGACACTTGGGAGCGCTCAGGTACTGTCAAACATCGAGAGTTCCAGGTGTTTATTACCAAGGAGTTAAATAGGCGAGATATTCAGTACACATTGTTAATAGGTTCGGTGGAGCAACGATTAACTAAAATAGCAGAAACGCTTGCCTAAATAGTGTCACGAAGGGCGCGTGACCCCTATCTATTGAAAACTTCGGTGAGCAAACCCATCCAACGTTCGCACGCCAAGCGCTGCGTTAGCTTAATAGCGAATATTTAAATAATATACAGCTGAAAATCCAAGTTGAAGCTCTATGGTCTGCATTATTCAATCACTGTATTTCCAACTAACTCCACATCTTTTGACACTAGTTTCTGATACCAGAAACTGGCAAACAAAATAAATACACCAATACCGATAAATAGCATGACCTTTTGCCATAACATCACATTTGCGGCATCTATTAATGCAAGCTTTGCGATACCCAATAAAATGAGACTGAAGCTATATCGTACAGTTATTGTTGTTCTACTTTTCAAAAATAAAATAGTCGCGCCGTGCACAGCCAGTAATGGGGCGATAGCGAGTGACATACTATAATCATTTAGTGCTAAACAACTCAACACATAGGTTATCAGCAGATAGCTATGCATACCTAGCTCAAACGTCTGATTGTTTGGTACTAATTTATCGGTCAACGGCAATCTGTTACGTTGTTTCAAAACAAAAAAACTGGCTAGAATAAACGCAGGTACTATCGTAAATAATATCGAGTTGGCTTTACTGAACGTGAACTCAGTCAATAGCGCGAGCCAAGCAACAATCGATACCGCGGCCAAATAGAACATATGCCATGATTTATTTTCAAGACACAATGCAAAACGGTAATGCATGCCAATGACACCAACGGAATAGATGCTGATAACTAACAACGGCAATAGCAAACTGTTGAAGTAAGACGCAAAGCTCATCGCAAACATTAAGCCCACAGTATTGATTGCCCAATGATTGATAAAGCCAAAGTTGATGTCGTTTACCGTTTTTTTATTGAGCAAAAAGGCGAGGGCAATAATCAATATATAACCGGTTAAGCCTGCTGCTGAGATGCCTAGTTGATTATCTATTAATAACCACAATGTGCTAAAAGTTAGCCCTATAAATAAGACTTTGCTTTCAAACAGTAACGGCTTTGCTTTGGTGAAATACGCCAATAGCACAGCAATGGCGGGTGATAGCCATAAGAACATAAGGATATCTTCATCAAAACGTCGGTAGGATGATGGCAGCCAACAAACGGGGAGTAGCAGGTAGAATAAAATTCTTACATGCTCTGCTATGTCGCTTAATGTGCTTTGTGGATTGAACTTCCTGTAAAATGCCGACCACAACCATAATTGCACGAAAGCCATGATTAAAGATGCTTTGGCGTAAGAAGGTAATAATGAAAAACGCATGGAATTTACGTCATAGCTGCCCATGGCCGCATAAGCTAAAGGGAAGAAGATGAGGATAACAGCAAAGACCTCTAAACTCGTTTTATTTACTTGCGCTGAATGCACTAGTTTTGCTCTAAACAATAGGGCAATTTGTACTGCTATTGCAGTCAAACCTGCCCACTCGCCCAACCAGAGATAAGCACAAGAGAGCGCAATAACGCTTAGCCAAACCGATTCCGCGAGCACTAAAAAGGGATATACACTAGTGTAGACATATTGGCTGTATTGAACTCGATTTGAGCTAACAAGTGCAGTAGAGCTGGGTGTTTCATTTGTATTAGAATATGTACTTGGCCTAATAAGCCGTTGCCATACAGATATAAGCACAAGGGATACGATCACAATAACCCAGCCATCTTGGCTTTGTAGCGCAGGTACTGGAAAGTAGGGAACAACAGCAAGTAGACAGTAACCGAATGCAACTGCGGCTAAGGCTTGACCTTGATGCACCAGAGTTGGAAGATTGTAGTGACGGCTCATGAATATTAAGAGTAAAGCTTCTATCGCCCATGCTATTCCCCAATAAGTAGCGTCGAGTAGACCGATAATGCTGAGTACCGCCCACGTTGCTGCTATCAATACCATTACCGCAATATGTTGGTGTTTGACTCGATAAAATAGCAGCGCTAGCAAGGTGCCGATAGCGGCATTGATGACTAATTGCATATTGATCCCGCTAGCGTTGTAACCTTCACCGAAACTTGCGTATTCGTTGCCTTGGAGTAATAACAGTAACGCACCGCCTACGACTGCGGCTTGTAATATAAGGTAACGTTTGGTGAGCGGCTTATGCTGAAACAGACTCGTACATAAATATGCAGAGAACAATAAGTAAAATGCGTTGATCATCCAAGCAGACATCAAAATAGTGTTACCTGCATCAATCCATCCTAATGCTAGAAATGTGAATGCAAAGGTTAACTCGGCGAGCCAATGACCAATAAATCTATAGGAAAGATATAAACTACTGGCGCTAACAAACAGTAATGCAAACACATAGTAAGTAGGCTCGATAATGGTGGAGCCTGTTAGTAACGGCATTATTGTAATACCCACGATACCAAATACTGCGATGACTTTGGTGTCCAGCCACAATGCTAGATAATGACAAGCTAACGCTGTTAATGCGTATAAAAGCAATACAGGTAAACCTGGAATGAGTTGGTAAACGCTTCCGACAAAATAGATGGTGCTAAAGCAAAGTAGTAATCCTAAGGCAACAATAGCACTCGCAAATTCGCTAAATTTTGTTTTCACTTTTAATACAATGCCGCCACCGATAACACTGATAGCTGTTACACTCATGAGCAACGATTTACTGCCAGCGCCAATTTCATCAATAAGCAATTGCATGAGGTAACCAAAGCCTGCCAATACAAGTCCAGCACCTGCAATGGTTAGAAAAAATATACCCAGCATGCCCCGCGCTTTATAGTTTTCATAAATTGCAGTGACCGGGGTCAACCATTCAAAAATAAGTGACGTCATTTGCGTGAAAAACACATCAACCATACTCGGCTTGCGAGGCACAGAGTTTGTTTCTTGCTTTCTAGGATACTTAGCGAGCGGTTCTACATCAACTGAACTTGCCTGATTGTAGCGAACACGCTCACTTTTAGCGCTTGTGATATTGTGATTGCTAGCGACTTTATTTTCGGGAGTGCCCCGCTCTTTTGCAGCTTCAAATTCTATTTCTAGTGCGTCGATTTTTTGAGAGAGTAGCATCGTTTTTAACGTAAATTGATCGCTTACTACTGCTAACTCTTCCTTCAATAAATTAAGTTTTATGAGTTGCTCTTCCACTATAAGTCCCTTTTATGAGCGCTTTTTGTGCCGTTCTTTCGAACATCATTACAACGCGCTATTTATGGTTAACAAGCAAGTGTGTATATGTGCAGGAAATGATGCAATTGGTTAAACGACAACTAAAAATTACTGCTTCACCGCAAAGTTAACTTTATACTTTTTCTCAATTGAGTCTAGTGTGTGTTTAAAATTAAGAACAAATAGGTTGAAAGAAATGAAAAAAGTAACCTCATTAAATACCAGCTATAATTTTAATATCAGAGATACCATTACTGCAGTGACATATTAGAAGGCGAAACATCTCCTGTGAGTGAAAATGTGAATATCACAAAGAAAGATTGAGAACTTGAAAATTGCGGTCTGAAAAGATTGGCAGCAAGGGATACTGTAAATGAGACGCTCAAAAAATTTGGCAAGACTTTTTTGACGAGGCTGATAGGATGGTGGTTAAAAAGGATTAGATAGATGCAGCGTAAAGCTTTATTGGTAAACGTACTTGATTTTTTTAGATTAAATAACAGGCTCCAATACACCGCTGTTATGGCCTTGTTTTTAGTGCTAGTTTCAGTCGGTCCTTCCTACGCTAATAGCATTAACGAACCGTCACAGGGCTTTAATCCGGCAAATTCATTGCCCGTTGTGTTTCCATTCGCACCCAATAATACACCTTACAGTATGCTCGCCAGCTTAGGTTTCATTGAGCCCACATCTACTTTTATGTATGCGAGTGAGCATCCGGACCAATATGCCGCTTATTGGCGTGCAAACAATGCAGAGGCGACAGCCAAAGGCGTGGTAGTTTTTATTCACGGCGGCTGTTGGTTAAGTTCATTTGATATGTCGCATGCGTATGGTTTTGCTACCGGTTTGTCACAAGCTGGCTATCACGTATGGTCAATTGAGTATCGTCGAGCTGGAAATGGCGGTGAGTGGCCCGTTGCATTAGACGATATTGTGCTTGGATTACAAAAAATTGAAGTGCTAAGCGAATCTGATGTTAACCTTGAGCACATTAGCGTTGTCGGTCACAGCGCCGGTGGCCATTTAGCCGCGATGCTAGCGGTGCAATTGCAAGATGTGTTGCCTGCATCAGTCAAAAAAGCTGATGTCATTGGCTTAGCGGCGATTATCGATGTGGCTAAGTATGCGAGCGGCAGCAATGATTGTCAGACGGCGACGCCTAGCTTTATGGCTGGAATGCCCAATCAGCAGACATCGGCTTACTACTTGGCAACGCCCAGTAACTTTGAGGCTAGGGGCGAAACCTTAGGTCAATTTCAGCTGCTTCAAGGCAACGCCGATGTCATTGTTCCAGCATCACAGGCTCGCCATCATAGTGCGCAAACGATAACGCTTGATAGTGTTGGCCATTTTGATTGGATCCATCCTGGTAGCGATGCGTTTAAACAACTGTTAAAACAATTAGAAATTAACGCTACTAATTAAAAAAGTGACCAATTGGATAGACGTTAACGCGATTAATTAAAATCGCTATTAATTCAAAACATGTTGAATGAATAAGTAACTCAACAAATAAAATGGTAAATAGAATGTCTTCATCTACTACTCACCCGCAAAGTGAGCAAAAATCAATGAATCAACAGGTAACGGATGTGCTAACACTGAACTATTCATTCCCACCTGTTTCAGTTCCTAATGCTTTATCCGGTAAGTCAAATGAACTGCTCAAGTCACATGCTGAAGCATTGGATAAGCACGATCCAATAGCCCATCTAATAGCGCAGTTTGAAATACCGGCTAACATCATTTATTTAGATGGTAATTCGCTTGGGCCATTGCCAATTAATGCCAAAAAAGTGGCTGTTGATGTGGTTGAAAGACAGTGGGGCCAAGACTTAATTACCAGTTGGAATAAGCACGCGTGGATTGATTTGCCAACCACCGTGGGTGATAAAATTGCACCATTGATTGGTGCACAAAAAGGCGAGGTCATTTGTTGTGATTCAATTTCAGTTAACTTGTTTAAGGTTTTAGCTAGCGCACTTCATCTCAATACTCCTGAGCGCAATATTGTGCTGTCGCAACAAGATAATTTTCCTACTGATTTGTATATGGTTGAAGGTTTACAGCAGATGTTGGGGGGCGAACAATGCCGTTTGCTAACTTGTTATGCTGATGAATTAGAGACGGTGTTAAATGAAAAAGGACATGAAATATCAGTCTTGATGCTTACTCATGTTAATTTTCGTTCCGGTAAAATTCATGACATGAAAAAGCTGACAAATCTTGCCCATGAACATGGTGTGTTGGTGATTTGGGATTTAGCTCATAGTGCCGGTGCTGTGCCCGTTGAGCTCGATAATTGCCAAGTCGATTTTGCCGTTGGTTGCGGTTATAAATATCTAAACGGTGGACCTGGTGCTCCTGCATTTATTTATGCTGCCAAACGACATATACCCAAGTTAACTCAGCCTTTAACCGGTTGGATGGGGCATGCAAATCCATTCACATTCGATCCTAATTACGTGCCGGACGCTGGTATTAAGAAGTTTTTAAGTGGCACGCCTAGTGTTATTGCTATGGCAGTATTGAGTGCTGCGCTTGATCTTTTTGAGCAAGTCACTATGTCGCAAATTAGAGAAAAATCAATTGCCATGACGCATTTCTATCAACGTTTAATTGAGCAATCACAAACCCTGTCAGAGCTCGTTATGGCTTCGCCCGCAACGTCTGAGAATAGAGGGTCGCAACTGGCTTATAGGCATCCTCAGGCTTATGCTTTGTGTCAGGCATTAATATCTCATGGTGTTATTGCTGACTTTAGAGCACCTGATATTTTGCGCTTTGGGTTCTCACCTAGTTTTTTAAGTTTTGAGCAATTGTTTGATAGTGTCGAAAAGTTAAAAGCGATTATTGAAAGCGAGCAATATAAACTGCCTGAATTTAACCGTAAACAGGCGGTCACCTAAATTTAGTAATAAATAAGCCATGTTCTTCACAGGCATGTCCTTTTTTTTATAACAGGCATGTCCTTTTTATATGAGCATTGCATGGGGCAAGCATTGCATGAGTCAAACTAGTAAATCCTACGAAAAAATTTGGGTCACTATTGATCAGATCCCTAATGGCAAAGTGGCCTCTTATGGGCAAATTGCGGACTTAGCAGGTTTGCCAGGGAGAGCAAGGTTAGTCGGTAAAAGTTTGGGGTTTGTGCCTCAGGATCGCAATGTCGCTTGGTATAAAGTGCTGCGTTCAAGTGGTCAAATTGCCTTTCCCAAAGGCAGTGATCAAGCTCTTTTACAAACCGGTTTGTTGCAAGAGGATGGCGTGATGGTGCTGAATAACCGAGTCAAATTGGCTGATTTTCAGTGGCAACCAAACTTAGGTGAATTGTTGTTTGGCTTACAATATTAGTTTTTTTACATTATTTTTGAAAGAATTATAAACATGCTTAGGTCTTATATTCGAGTTTGCTAACTTGTGAGTTTAGCGTGTATGAACCGCTTTACAGCAAACTGATAAAACGAATTATTAGCGTTAACTGAATATGACATTTAGCTAACTAGAGTTAATAGCATTGCTTAAAAAGCAAAAACATACATTAAGGAACTATCCATGTTTTCCAAACTTTCAGGTTCAAAATTATTAACTGCTGCGGCATTAGTCATCGCATTCACTGTGTCTTCTTGTGGTTTAATTCCAAGCCAAGCTGAGTCGTCAATTAACTCGGTTAATGTTGACGAAAGTCGTCTTGCTATAAAGGGCTATGATCCAGTAGCCTATTTTACCGAAGCAAAACCTGTGCAAGGAAGCTCACAATTTACAGCTGAGCATTTGGGAGCGACTTATTACTTTAGTTCTGCGCAGCATCAATCGTTGTTTGAAGGTAATCCAAACAAATACGCACCACAATATGGTGGTTACTGCGCATTCGGTGTGTCTAAAGAATATAAATTTGATATCGATCCAGAGGCCTGGGCGGTAGTAGACGATAAGCTGTATTTAAATCTGAACAAAAAAGTACAAGCCCGCTGGGTGCCAAACAAAGACGAACTTATTGTAGATGCCGATGCAATATGGACTCAAATTGTTGACAAACCAGTCACAGAATTATAAATTTTTAGTAAGCCAAAGTAGTACGGTCAATAAAATAGTGAATTAAATTTATGATTGAATGAAATTTTATCTGCTATTTCACGGTTTATATATCCATCCTGTTAACGCAGGCAATTTTCAAGGCTAATTTTAAAGCTTTTTTTAATACCTAATTTAAACTATACAAGGATTCATCCATGAAAACTAATCTAGCAATCGCAGCAGCACTAGCTACTATTATGACAACAGGCGTTATTGACACTGCAGAAGCTGCAGATAAAGCAAAGAAAGAGAAGTGTTACGGTATTTCTGCTGCTGGTCAAAATGACTGCGCAAACTTAGCGGGTACACATAGCTGTGCAGGTCAATCAACGGCTGACAACGATATTGGCGAGTGGCGTTTAGTACCCGGCGGCACTTGCACAGAACTTGGTGGTTTTGCGAAAAACGATGCTAAAAAAATGATGAAAGACATGCAAGCTAAGAAAAACGGTTAGTAGATAAATACGCCCCTTTTTGTGTATACATTTTGCTAAACTACCTGTTTAACTGATCATCATCTGATGTTGATTAGGTACCTAGGTGCTAAAAATGGCAGGTATGAATGAATAGCAAGTCACACACGAAGCCCAACAGCCTTATTGGCGTTGGGCTTCGTCATTCTCATTACTCCGAGGCTTTATCTGCTGAGACGCTAGAGAATGATGTACTGAACGCGCAAAACGAGAGTGGCACAAAGCACAATATAGATTTTGTTGAAGTGCATGCCGAAAATTTCTTTGCTGCAGGCGGAGCCAGTCGCGCTTTAATTCAAGATATTGCGCAAGCCTATCCATTGAGTCTACATGGCACGTCTTTAGGATTGGGTTCTACCTTGTCAGTGCCAGTTGATATCTTGCAGCAATTTGCCAAGTTGGTAAAAAGCACTGAACCGATATTAGTCTCTGAACACCTTTGCTTTAATCGTGCAGAAGTTAACGGCGTTGTATTGCATAGCGGTGACTTACTCCCTATTCCTTATAATACCGATTCATTGCAAACGATAGTTGCCAATATTCACCAGGTTCAAGAAAGTATTCAACGGCCGCTGTTGATTGAAAACCTGTCAGCCTATATCACTCCAAGTCAGTTAGTAGCGCTCACTAAAGACGATATGACCGAGTTTGAATTTTTGGCGAGCATGTGCGAAGCAGCAGGATGCGGAATATTACTCGACTTAAATAACCTTATTATTAACGAACTGAATCGAAAAACGGCTAATCCGTTGGAACTTATTAAGCAGCGCTTAGACGCATTGCCAGCTCACATTGTTGGTGAAATACATTTAGCTGGGTACACAGACAAGTCATCAGCTTCGCCCAAGGCTATAAATCAAGCGAATCAATCTCATTTTATTATTGATGATCATGGTGCACCTGTCTCCCAGCAGTGTTGGCAGCTATATCAATATGCGCTGCAAAAATTTCCGGGTACGCCAACATTAGTAGAGTGGGATACGCAAATTCCTGAGTGGTCAGTGCTGTTAAATGAAGCTGACAAAGCGCGGTCGATAGCTGAACAAATAGCAGTCAATATTGAGACACCTTCGCTGGCATCGCATCGATGAGTAAAAAAGATGAAGTTGCGATTGATTCAAGTGATGAGCATGAAAGTAATCGGCTAGGCGATCACAAAGGTGATCCAGCAGATAGTCATAAAGAGCAGCCGCTAGGAAATGATCAGAGCAATCCATTAGACAATGAGCAAGGTAATCAGGTAACTGCAAATAAGGCTTATCAGCATCAGTTGGTTGCAAAGATTTTCAATATGCAACCACGAGTGTCTTTAGAGAATGGAACTGCTGAAAGATTTCAAGCAGAGCTCGAAACTGAGACAAACAGGGACGTTAACGACCAAACAGATACCCAAACTAACTATCAGACTGATACCCAAAATAACATCCAAACAGATACGCAAACCGGTCTCAATGTATACACCAATAACTTTATTGAAAATGGAATTAGAGCACTCTCAATTACATTTCCTACAGTTGAAGGCTTGATAGGCGAAGATAGCTTTAGGGTGTTGTCCCGAAAATTTTTAAGGCATGAAGCAAAGGCCAGTTTCGACTGGGCTGAATATGGCATCACATTGCCAACGTTTATTGAAGGCCAAGAAGCGCTTGAAACATATCCCTTTTTGAGTGAAGTTGCCGAGTTAGATTGGACAATTCATTGCGTTCAGCGAGAAACTGATAAAAAATTCCAGCCTGCTACCTTTGCATCATTAGAAAGTGGCGATACAAACGCATTGCGTTTCATTGCTGCACCTGGATTACAAACACGTAACTTTTGGTTTCCTGTTGCCTATTTGTATCAACTGATACACGAGCCGTATCTGCAATCTGAAGAAGGTATGTTAGCGCGCAAAGCCTTATTAAAAAAAATTACCGAATTAATCAATAATGCAATAAATATGACAACACCTCGGTCTCTTGTTTTGTGGCGTGCTGAGTACAAGGCACAGTTTGAATATGTTTCTGATGCAGAAGCTGATGTGATACAAAAAATAAACGCACATGCGTCTGTGGACGTTGTTATCGAAACTATTGGTACGCACAACATTGACCTAGTAGAGTGGTTAACTAAAGCGATATCGAATAAATTAATTTTTGCAGTAGCCTAAACGTTATTAGTCAGCTTTGAACGAGCACTAACGTAGATATACTATTTAGGCAATTATGCTCACAACAACTAAAGAGAACACCATGACAAAGCTTATCAACTTCTATAATTCTATTTTTGGAAAACTAGATTTTATCCAACCTGTTATACTTTTAGCCGCTAGATTTTATGTCGCTTGGGTGTTTTTCAAGGCAGGCTTAACTAAGTTAAGAGATTGGGAGTCAACTCTACTATTGTTTGAATATGAGTATGCAGTGCCGGTTCTCAATTTTGAGGTGGCGGCCTATTTAGCGACCTTTGGCGAAATTGTGTTACCTATTTTACTTGTCATCGGTTTGTTTGGTCGAAAAGCAGCTCTGGGTTTGTTTATCGTTAACTATATTGCGGTTATCAGCTTTGAAGATATGCCTGCAGCAGCGCTCAACGAACATATTTTATGGGGAACTTTGATGCTGTTGGTTGCGGTATGGGGGGCAGGTAAATTATCACTCGACAGTTTTTTCAAGATAAAGT
>Ga0307488_10001227_pt1 | contig 21416 bp, 30 predicted proteins | sample SB02metaG_FD_202248 | JGI IMG/M metagenome (GOLD analysis project Ga0307488, IMG submission 202248) | Sea-ice brine microbial communities from Beaufort Sea near Barrow, Alaska, United States - SB 0.2 | ecosystem: Environmental > Aquatic > Marine > Coastal | place: USA: Alaska | collected... | reverse complement strand
CCAAGGACCAGGGGCTTACACTCGTCCACTTCTCAGCTCAACTTGAGCCGTTCCCGACACAATAGCACACTCTAAATATCTCCTAACACCCCCTGACACCCCGCAAACACCCCTCCATAACCCCTCCATGCACCCCGTATCCCACAGAAAGCCCTTACGTTGGGCTGAGAAGTGAACGAGTGTAAGCCCCTGCCAAGGACGCACATCGCTTGCGGCAACCCGGCATCGGCGCCCTTGGTGGCCCACTTCATGGCTTGCTCGTATTCATTCCTCTCACGGTGAACACTTCCCAGCCTAATCATAGCGTACACGTGCCCTTGCCCCGCCGCCTTTTCCAGAAGCGCCATGCCCTCCTCCGCCCAGGGTTGGCACCCGCAAATGAAGCATTGGTGATCAGGTGATCACATCGACGCTTCCCGGACTAGTGCCTGGTATGTGAGGTTACTGTGGGAAGTTTCTGCTACTGTATACAGATTTTAGCCCGTTTGGCCATCGGTCAAAAAACAAATACGTATTTTGGTAATTTACCAAAGAAATCACTTACTTGAACTTACATACTCACAGACCAGGCAGTAGCGAGCGAACGGAAACTGTGCTGTGGAAAGTGCCAACCCTACATCCACTTTGTTCGATGTGCCGCTCGCGCCCAGCAAGCCCGCTTCATACAGTAACAGCCAACCCTGACTGAACTGCGCTTCCCCCTCCCCCTTGGCTGCCCTCTGCTTCACGACCTCGGCTCCGAGCTCTCGAAGCATCGCCGAGGGGTCGGGCCAGACAGATGATATCGCTCGCCACGTAAGTATCCCCGTTTTGAACCCTGCTCGTCTCTTGGGTTTAACGACTTCCTATGACGTGGCGAGCAAGTAGAGAGAGAGATACGCGTCAGCGTGTATGTGGAGGCACCAGGCTTCCCGCCTTGGCCCCCGTGGTAGGCGCGGGAGCACGGCTGCCCTTGGAACGAGACGAACGTTGCGCATACGCCGCTCACGACGGGCACTTAGAGGTGTTGATATGGGCGTTGGAGAACTACTTTCTATGAAGCCCGCGGTGCGCATACGCCGCGCAAGGCGAGCACTTGTACGTGCTCAGATTTGCGCTGGACAACGGATGCCCCAGTGGCGAGCAAGGCAATATCCGCGGGGCCCTACGTTGGGGTCTTCAGTTTGCGACCTCCAGTCGCCGAGCGGGATCACGCTTAAGTTCGCGGCAGCTCCCGCGGCGCCCGCAGCTCCCGCGGCTCCCGCAGCTGCCGCGGCTGCCGCCTTGGCTAGCGCGCGCTTGGCGGCATCGCGTTCCGCTTTGCGCCGTTCTTGTCGCGACGGCGCCATCCGACGGAAGAGCAACCGTAACCGCGCGGCCTTGAGTGCGAAGGTACTTCTCGGTTAGTCGGTCAGTTGCTCCTGATGAGCTTGTGGTAAACCGGCCGTGTTCACGCACCCACCCTTTCGCGTGAAGGAACGGACAACGGACGGGCCGATACGAGAAGGGGAACGCACACGCCTGGGAGTCCGTCGACGACGAGGGACAGTGCGTTGCGGCGGCGCGGCGCACTGTTTGTTGGCGCCCTCTCACTTTCGGCGCCACCTTCGCCTCGTTCGACTGTTTCAGTTGTACGAGGCTTCTTTCCGATAGTCCAAGACCGAGGGTGCGAGTGATAGAACCTAGGCTATCATACACGCAAAATCACCAGCGAGTTCAACCGCTGCGCCCTTGCTTTCACACACCCGACATCACCCTCACCCCCCAATCGCTCGCGCTCGCTCCCGCTCAACAAGCGGCCCCCTCGCCTTCCAAGCTCCCAGGCACGGGTATGGCGGGCAGGCACTCGATAAGGTACTGCAGAGTTCAAACCGCAAGTTTACGAAGCGTCGAAGCCCCATTCAAATCATATTTCAATCTACACCAGCCACGAATGCGCCCTCCATAAGCTTTGTGAGGGCGCATGTGAACTGGCTCAAAAGTTCAAAGCATTTCGTAGTACGCGCTTTTGATCCATGTAGCTCTACCCAGAAATAACACTCACCCTCTTCCTCTGAGTGAGTGCAAGTTTCTAGGAGTATGGGATAGCACTGCGAGCCAGCGTGTTGAGCAACAACCCACTCTGGCACACACACGGGGTAGTCACCTTCTCTCATTGCAGGAACGATGGGGCTAGATGCGTCGAAACTGTGCGGCAAACCAAAGTCAAGCGGCCGACGAGGAACCCGCGCCGCGGCTCGAAGCGAGAATTACGTTATCGAGTTCCATGGTATTCCAATGCGTACGAGTACTACAAATGGTTCAGCGAGCATGCCTGAAGTGTGGCGTATAGAGCTATTGCTCCTTCGGGGCGTGTAACTTCTAATGTATTCATACGTGTTGGGAACTCACCAAGTGTGTGTGTATGCCGAAGTGTGTGGATCCTGACCCAAAAATGGTATTGAGTGGCCACCGCCGCCGCTGCCACCGCCGCCGCTGCCGCCCCTCTCGCTCTTGCGTGGGAGGGGCAGCCGTTGTTGACCGTAGGCATGTGATGCGACCTCTATCGCATTTGCGGGGGGGCTGGTACTTATTTGGTGCCTATGCGTGCGACGCCCTAACCGCTGCCGGCGCCGCTTTCAACGCCGCCGCGCCCGGCGCCACGTTCGTCACCACCGCCTCCACCGCCGATATTGCCTTATCCATGTCCTGCCCCGTTCTCACCGCCGCCAGCGCTGCCGTCGCCACCTGCAGCGCCACCACCGCCGGACATCGCCCTGTCCTCCAACGCCGCCTGCACCGCCCTTATCGCCTGGAGCGACGCCATCAGCTCCTTCGACGCCTGCTTGCGAGCCTTCATCGCCTTCCCCGCCTCCCCCGCCTCCTCCGCCTGTCCCTCCCCCTCCTCCATCCTCGCCATCGCCGCCTCCACCGCCGCCATTGCCTCATCCATGTCCTTCCCCGTTGTCGCCGCCGCCACCGCCGCTATGGCCCGTTCCAGCGCCGCGTTCTGCGCCCGCCTCTCCTCAAGGGACACGTATGGGGGGCAGCCGTTGGCGGTGGCCCATTGCATGACGTGGCAGGCATTATCTGGCAGACCTGCCTCGAGATGCCCGCTCCGAGCGGCGAACATACACGCGTTGGTGTCGAAGGGGCAGCCGTGCTGTAGCAGCGCAAGCTGAATTTGAAAGCAGAAGTTGAAAGCAGTATATCAAACTGTGGTTTCAAGTGCTTAGTTCTAGGCGGTTTCAATTTGGATATCACAGGGGCAACCTGCACCGCCCTACCGTGCTCCATCTGCCACTGCAACACCTCCATGCTGTAGTGCCGCAAGTAAAACTTAGAAGCAAAGTTTGAAAGCGGTGCATCATATCGTAGCTTAAACCGCTGATACCATGGGCGCGCACTAGTTTCAACACGGATTTGATGCTGCCAACCTGCACCGGCCTACCAAGTGCCCGCCCCCGGCAGCAACCGCGCTTGTTCCCACGCCCCACGGGCAAGGGCTTACACTCGTCCACATCTCTGCTCAACCTGGGCCGTTTGTCACTAAAATCAGCAAGCACCTCAACACATGGGACAAAAAGTGCTCACGTTGAGCTGAAAAGCCGACGAGTGTAAGCTCCTGCCCACGGGCAGTTGCCCTCCCGCTCCCTAGGGCCTGGCAAATAATGCCTGCCACGTCATCACATCATCATCCATTTTAGACCCTTTCGTCTTGAGTCGATCGGCATCCCGTGACGTGGCGAGCATTTTCCGCAAACCCTACCGTGCCCACGTGAGCATATCCAGGTGGCCGCCCGCCGAAGCGCCGGTGCTGGTCATCTCGTCCCACTCGCAGCCACGCTCCCGCGCCCACTTCAACATTTCCAGGTTCCCGCTCTTTGCGGCCCCGTCGTAGCGGCGCAAATTGAAATTGGAAGCGACATTCGACAGCGATTCATCGCAGTTCAGTTTCAAGCGCTGAAACCAGGCGCGCTTTATACTCGGGTTTTGATACAGTCAGTCTGCACGGCCCCGCCCCGTAGCATGTTTCCGCGTTCCATTCGCAGCCGTGCTCGTGCAACCACTTCAACGTCTCGAAGTGGCCGGTTGGAGCGAAGGCACACGTCTGGTACCCGCTGTGTAGCGGCGCACGTTGGAATCGAAAGCAACGTTTGAGAGTACTTCATCACATTTAGTGAAAGGCGTTGAAACCAGTTGCGCATTCAACTCGGTTTTTGGTACTGTCAACCCTACACCGCCCTACCGTTGTGCCCGCCCGCAGCGGCGGCGCACGTCTCCCAGTGCCACTCGCAACCCTGCTCCCGCGCCCACTTCAGCGTCGCGAGCTGTAGTGGCGCAAGTTGAATTTGAAAGCAAAACTTGAAAGCGGCTCATCACATTGCAGTTTCAATCACTGTTTCCAGACACCAGGCGCGCTTTCAACTGGGTTTTTGATACTGTCATCCTGCACCGCCGCACCGAGATGCCCGCCTGCGGCGGCATTCGTGCAAACGTACTCGTTGCACGGGCAGCCGTGCTGCACGGTCTTACTCTCGTGCACTTTCCAGCTCAACGTAAGCGCTTTGAGTGGGATAGGGGGTGCATTTAGGAGTTGTTTAGGGGGTGTTTCGGGGGTATTAGGAGGTTCCAGGGGGTGTCAAGGGTGTTTTATGTATCAGAAATGTCTCAAGTTAAGCTTTAAAGTGGACGAGTGTAAGTCCCTGCCGTGCTGCCGCAACAGCTTCAGCGCCTCCAAGTTGTTGCGGCGCACGTTGGAACTGAAAGCAACGCTTGAAAGCGCTTCATCACATTGTGGCTTCAAGCGCTGATACCATGTGTGCTTTCAACACGGGTTTTGATACTGTCTGTCTGCACCGCCACAAAAGGGATTTACACTCATCCACTTCTCAGCTCAACCTGAGCCGTCTCTGACATTCAACACATCCCCGAAAACGCCTAAACACCCCCTCCATCCCCGCCTAAAACACTCCCTAAACACCCCCTAAATACCCCTTGTCCCACCAAAAGCGCTTACGTTGAGCTGATAGGTTGACGAGGTTAAGCCCCTGCGCCCCACCAGGTGGCCGCCCGCCGCGGCGTTGGCACACACCTGCCAATCCCATTCATACCCCCAGTTGCAGTGGCGCAAGTTCAAATTGAAAGCAGCGTTTGAAAACGGTTCATCACGGTTTACTTTCAAGCGCTGAAACCAGGCGCACTTTCTCAACTCAAGTTTGATGCCGCAACCTGCAGCGCCCAACCCAGTGTTGCTCGAGCAACCAACTGAGCACCTCAATGTAGTGGCGCAACTTGGAATTGAAAGCAAGGTTGATAGAGGCTCATCATACATTAGTTTCAAGAGCTTAGTTATAGGCGCTTTCAACATGGGTTTCATCGGTTGAACCTACACCGCCTCACCTCGAGGTGCCCGCCCAGAGCGGCCGCGTTACACGTCTCCCTCCCCGAGTCGAGGGCCTGGCGAATTATGCTCGCCACGTCATCATTCATGTTTCAGACCCTCGTTTCTTCATTTAAATTGCAGCCTATGACGTGTTTCGAGCATAATTCGCCAGGCCCCACCCGAGTCGTGCCCCCACCGGCACCCGTGCTCCCGCGCCCACTGCAGCACATGCAGGTGCCCGTTCGAAGCGGCGAGCTCCGTGGTGTAGCGGCGCAAGTTAAAATAGAAACCAAAGTTTGAAACCGGTTCATCCTATTTTAGTTTTTTAAGCGCTGAAACCAGGCGTGCGTTCAACTCGGGTTCTGATACTGGCAAGCTGCACCGACCCACCGTGGTCTCCGAGCTCCACGGGCACCCGTGCTCCCGCGCCCACTGCAGCGTCTCCAGGATGCAGCGCCGCAAGTTGAATTTGAATTCAACGTTTGAAAGCGGTTCATCACATTTTAGTTTCAAGCGCTCAAGCCAGGCGCGCTTTCAACACGGGTTTGGATACTGTCAGCCTGACCGTCCGTCCGCCCCACCAGTTGCCCGCCCATAGCGGCCATCGCGCACGTCGTGCTCTTCCAAGGGCAGCCTTGCTGTAGCGGCGCAAGTTGAATTTGAAAGCAGAAGTTGAAAGCAGTGTATCACACTTGAGTTTCAAGCGCTTATTTCCAGGCGGTTTGAACTTCGGTTTGATAGGGTTAACTTGCACCGCCCCACCTTGCGCCCGCAACCACTGCGCAGGGTGCGAGTTGAAATCAAAAGCAAAACTTGAAAGCATATTACTTTATTTTAGTTTCACCCACTGCGTACGGTGCAGGTTGAAACTGAAAGCAAAGCCATAGCAGTTTACTCTTTATTTGAGATTCAAGCGCTGCAACGCTCAAGCCCCTGCGAGTAGCCCCCTTTCAACGTGGGGTTCAACTGGGTTAATCTTGCACCGCCCCACCACTGCAACACCTCCAAATGCCCACACCCAGCAGCGAGTGCACAAACCATCGCGTCCCACTTGCAGCCGTGCTCCCGCGCCCACCTCAGCGCCTCCAGCTGCCCGTACTTAGCGGCGAGTTGACACGTCAACTCATCCCACGGACACCCGTTCAGCTTCGCCCAAGCAGTAGCGGCGCACGTCGAAATTGAAAGGAACCTTGATAAAGCGGTTCGTCGCACTTGAGTCTCAAGCGCTGCAACCAGGCGCGCTTTCAACTCGGATTTTGATAATGTCAACCTGCACCGCCCTACCAAGCCAGCAGCTCGGCGGATCCGAGAAACTCCACCAGCTTCAGCGGCACCCGCGCGTAGGGCCTGGCGAATATAATGAATGCCACGTCATCATACACATTTTATACCCCCGTTTCTTGAGTAAATTGGCAACTCCTATAACGTGGAGTACTCGACGAGCAATATCCGTCAGGCCCTACCCCCTCGCTCTGTCCTGCGCGCGGCAGCCCGGAGTTTGCCGCGGCCGCCGCCGCGCTAACCGCCGCCAGCAAGGGGTGTGCCACCTGAGCGAGCACCGCGCGGTCGCCAGGCCCCAGCCGCGGCAGCACCTCCGCCGCAAAGAGCCCGGGGTACTCCCCGAGAAAAGCCAGCAGCGGCGGAATGAACTCACTCGGACCTCCGGACGCGGAGTACGAGGGCGCGGGGGGGGCGACGGCTGCGACGGCGGCGGCGGCAGCGAGGGAGGAGCGTCCCGACATGTTCAAGCGCGATTGTTTGGTACCCATTCGAAAGGATGGCGTGCTCGTTGTGCAAGCCTGCTGGATCTCGCAAGGCCTCGCGTCAAGCGCTTGCGTCGCGTCTGTTCGGCTCCCCGTATCTTGGCGCGTGGCGTGCCAGGGCTGGCCGGCAAATGTCCGACCAGGTTTAGTTTTCCGCTGTTGACACGTCGCGGCAAAGTCGGCGTGCCGACGCACATCAGCACGCGCCTCCCCCTCCCGCTGCCGGGCTTTCCGCCACGCGATGAGGCGTTCCGCCCTCGTCGCGGTCGTTCGCCGCTCCGCCGCCGCTGCCACCTGTCTTCCCGGCCTTTCCCCCTCCCACACCTCCACCTCCACCTCCCTCCTCTGCCGGGATCTTCTGCGAACGTCTCATGGTTTGCCATCACAATCGTCGTCGGCACTGCTGGCAGTGCGGGCGCTGGCGCCAGGGCATCTGGGCGCCGGCGGCGCCGCCGCCGCCGGCGGCGGGGGCGGGGCGCGACGCGGTTACGCCGTGAATCCCAAGCCTGCTCACGGCCCCTTCGCGGTGCCGAGCCCCAGGCGCAGCGATATCAGCCTGGACCCCCTTCGCTTTCACAGCGGGGGTGGCGACCCCCTCGAGCCGCCCAAGCCTGCTATCACCGGCGGCACCGGCGGCCTCTCCAACGATATTCTCAAAACGTGCATTTTCATACTGCTGGGGCTGACGCTGGTGGAGGTAGGGGCCTGGCAGATAACGCGCCGGGCCACGGGCCCCTGATGTTGCTTGCCGCACAATACGATGCCATCTATCTCAAGAAACCAGGATGCCGTGTATCTCAAGAGACGAGGGTTCTGCAGCGATGACTTGGCGGGCAGCGTCTGGCAGGCCCTCGGTTGAGGGGGCGACGTGGGCCAGCACGGAGTATTCCAAGCCCGAGTCCGAGGAGCAGACTGTGCAGAACTGGAGCGCCACCAGAGAGGTGGGTCTCTCTCCCTGTCACGGCGGCCGGGGCGAAAGCCGAGCGCCCCCTTATACACACGCTGCAGCGACTCTCTCTGTCTGTCTCTCTCTCTGAAATGGGACCAAGTGTATTCGCGTATTCGCCTACTGCTCCAGGTCCGGTATCGTCTGAATATTTGCTCACAGCGTACCTGGCGTAGACGTTCGCCTCCGCGTCCCCTGTATCATCTCACTATGACTGTCTGACTGTGTACTCGAGTATTCTTTTACTTCCTATTTTTCAACGTTCATCGAGCCCCAAGGCACTTCACAAGGTGAGCTCAATCAACCCCTCACAGTGTACGATATGGGTGTGCATGGCTCTGGTGCTGGGTTGAGTGTACGCGGTACGTGCAGCCGGATACGCTGAAGGCGCTGGAGGACGCGGTGGCAGGGCCTCACAGATAATGCCTGCCACGTCATGTCATTCCATTAAACGCAACAGACGAGGGTCTACGATTTGAGGGATGACGTGGCGGGCATATCAGCTATGAGGCCCTCAGCGGTGAAGTGGGCGCACGTGTACCGCCGCCGCCTGCGCCCCGTGGTACGGACTGCCAGATACCGCCCATCACGTCATCGACACTCATCGGCACGCACCTGAAACCTCTTATCTCTCAGGTCTACTGGCATCTTATGACAAGGCGAGAAGTAACCGCCAGGCCTTACCCCGTGGGAAATGCGATGTCGCCCAACGGAGCGGCGTTCAACCCCGAGGGCATGATCTCCCTGGCACTGCTCGACCAGGTGGTGGCCGTGGACGAGGCGGCCATGACGGTCACAGTTCAAGCCGGCGCAACGGTCCGCGGGCTGACCGAGGTTGGGCTCGGCAGATATCGCTCGCCACATCATAGGATGTTGTTTACCCGAAGATGTCACAAAGTGCGTGAAACCTATCAGCCACTGAGCAGCAAGTAGGACTGAGTCATCGAAGTGGAGCGTTCTGATTGGTCGAGCGGGACGACTTAGCATTAAGTCTCTCTAAGTGTCTGAGTGGTTTCACGCACTTTGTCATATGAGGTTAAAAGTGCGTGTCGATGACTTGTCGAGCGATGCCCGTCAGGTCCTAAGAAGAGGCGCTGCGGCCGTACGGGCTGTCGATGATGAACTACGCGTCCCTCCGCGAGCAGCAGATCGGCGGCAGGGGCTTACACTCGTCCACTTTTCAGCTCAACTTGAGCGCTTTGCATGGAACAGGGGGTGCGTAGCGGTTGCGAAGCCCGTGTTAAGGGGGTATTAGGGGCTGTACAGGATGTGTAGGGTGCCTTTGTATGTCAGACACAGCTCAAGTTGAGCTGAAAATTGAACGAGTGTAAGCCCCTGATCGGCGGCTTCACGCAGGTCTCAGCGCACGGCACAGGCGCCAGGCAAGGCCTGTCCACCCTCAACCGTAAACCCTAAACCCTAAACCCTAAACCCTAAACCTGGTAGCCAGGACTAAAGGCCTTTCTACCCGTTCCCTGACGGCCAGGTTTAGGGTTTAGGGTTAGGGTTCTGGCATAGGCAAGGCCTGTCCACCCGTTCCCTGACGGCTTGACCATAGTTTACCGGTGATACCGGGGTACCCGTCTAGACTCGCCGCGTACTTCTCACTGGCAAGGCCACTCCTTCCCTGACTGTTGGCTCACAGTGTGCCGGTGTACCCGTATAGGTAGAAACTTTCCGCATCCTTTCCCCTGGCCTGGCTACCTCCTCCCTGGCCTGGCCACAACGAGCAAAAGGTGAGGAAACGTGTGGCCAGGCCAGGGAGGAGGATGGAGTGGCCAGGCCAGGGTGGAGGATGTGGCCAGTGTGTACGGGTACACTGGAACACTGTGCTTAAACTGTGAGGAACGATTGCCCAGGCCCTGTCCGGAGGATTCCACCGCTGGACGACACCGTGGTGAAACTGAAGCTAGTAACGCCGGGCAAGAGAACCATCGAGCTGTCGGAGGACAAGGACCCGGAGATGTTCCGCATGGTAGGGCGGTGCAGGTTGAACCGATGAAACCCATGCCAAAACCGCCTGGAACTTAGAGCTTGAAATATAACGTGACGAACCGCCTTCAAACTTTGCTTTCACATTCAACTTGCGCCGCTTCCGCATGGCGCGGTGCGGCGTGGGTGCCATGGGCGTCGCCGCGGAGGTCACCCTGCAGTGCGTCAAGGCAGGGTTTAGGCTTTTGGGTCTATGGTTTAGGGTCTAGGGTTTAGGGTTAGGCAGGGTTAAGGCTTTTCGACGCATGGTTTAGGGTTTAGGGTGAGGCAGGGTTTAAGCTTTTGGATGTATGGTTTAGAGATCAGAGGAGGGCTGTTGATATCATAGGATCGTCCTGTTGCATCGGTCGTTTATAGCCAAGTATGGAGAACGGAGACCGTGTCGCCATCTCATAAGGTGCCACTTCACTCAAGCATCATAGTTTCGTCCTGGTTCGACTCCCGAGCCATCATACGCCTTTGTCTCCCTCGCGGACAGCATACACCGAATGTGGTTTTCTGTATATTTGACGTCAGTTGAGTCGCTGCGCAAAATGACCCTGCTGCGGGGCGCACCGGCTGCTGGAGCACACGTGGGTGACAACGGCCGCCGAGATTGACGAGAAGCACGATCAGTGGCTGAGGTAGGGACTGATGGATACTGCTCGCCACGTCATCAAACTCATTGTGAACCCTCGTGTCTTGGTTTAAACCCAGTCTCCGCTTTTGAAAAGGATACCAGGTACGCTGTCGACCAATCACATGAGGACCTTCAGGCACTCCTTTTAAAAAGCGGAGACTGGGTATAAATGACATTCTATGACGCGGCGAGCACTATCCACCAGTCCCTAGGTTGAGCAACCACCAGCACATTCGCTACATGTGGGTGCCGCACACCGAGGTGGTGGTGGTGGTGGCCTCAAATCCGCTGCCTGAGGGTCAAGAACCCCCCGAGGTGGGGCCTGGCAGCTATTGATTGCCACGCCACGTCATGGGATCCCGTTCAACCCAAGAAACGAGGGTTCAATTCGAGTCAATAAATCAGGGTCTGAAAAGCCCGAGGGTCAAGTGCCCCCCGAGGCAGAGCCTGGCAGCTATTGCTCGCCACGTCATAGGATGCCCTTTAACTCAATGAATGAGGGGTTGCAACGCATTGGATGAGCAGCTCACCACGTCGTAGGATGCCATGTAATTCAAGAAACCAGGGTTCGATACACCTTGGATGAGTAGCGTGCAATATCTGTCAGGCTCTACATTGAGCCCACATCGGCGTTCAGCGAGGAGACCAAAACAGAGCCCATGGTGACGCTTTTGAAAGAGCTGGCGCCCGGAGTTGACCCCACGGGTCTCGGCTTCGCGCAGCTTCGGGACGAGCTGTTGAAACTGGCGCCGCTAGATCTGGCGCACGTGGTAAGGCGGTGAAGGTTGAACCAATGAAACCCATGTTGAAAGCGCCTGGAACCGAGCGCTTGGAACTGAAACTTGATAATCTGCTTTCAAACGTTGCTTTAAACCCAGTCTCCGACCCTTATAAGGGTCTGAAGGCCCTCTTGTGATTGGTCCACGTGGCGGCTCGGAGAGCTGTGATTGACTGGATCTTCTTGACCAAATCTTACCAAATCTTGGCCAAATCTGAAACGCTACGGCTATCGTCCTTGATTGGTCAATGAAAAGACCATCATGAGCTCAAGGTCCCTGATTGGTCGAGAGGCTGAATTAGGGGGATTCAGGGGGTAGTCATAGCGGAGACTGGGTTTAAACGTTGCTTTCAATTTCAACTTGCGCCGCTACAACGTGAAGCGGGTCAACGCCGCGGAGGGCGAATTCTGGAAACGCAGCGCAGGTACGCGGTGCGACTGGAGTGACCAGATCCTGGGGTTCGACTGCGGCGGGCAGCAGCACGTGCATGAGAAGGCGTTCCGGTGGGGAATCACGCCACGTAAGCAATACTCAGTTCAACACTTTTCTGTTGAATCAAACGATCAAACGGCATCCTATGACGTGGCAAGCACTGTCCATCAGACTGATGTACAGTGCTTGCCATGTCATCGACACGTATTTTAGACCCTCTTTTCTAGAGTCGGACGGCATCTTATGACATGGCAAGCAATATTCATCAGACTGACGGAATCTGCTCGCAATGTCATCAAACACACTTCGAACCCTTGTTTATTGAGTCAAATGGCACCCAATGACGTGGCGAGCACTATCGTGTAGTCCTTGCTTTGAGGACTGGGGACAGCGTGGAGACGAATTCGCGAGCGGACTTGAACTATATGCGGGAACTGCTCGCGATGATTGAGGAGGAGGTAAGGCGGTGCAGGTTGAACCTCAGTTTGAAACCCATGGTGAAATCGCCGGGAACAGAGCGCTTGAACCTAAAGTGTGATGTGCTGGTTTGAACTTCTGGTTTCAAATTCAACTTGCGCCGCTACAAGGAGGGTATACCCGCCCCGGCGCCCATCGAGCAGCGGTGGACGGCCGGCAGCGCCAGCCCCATGAGCCCTGTGTCCAACCGACCGATCGGACCGCTGATTGCAACCGAAGCGTCCGAAGCGTCGCAGGGGTGGCTATCGGGGTTGACGCGAAAGCCAGATGCAGCGAAGCGAAAGGCAGACGCAGCATCAAACGCAAACGTCGACGAGGCGGGGGTGGGGGTCGGGATCCCAGCGCAGTCTGGCAGTAATGTTGAGGCTGGTCCCGCCGCTGCCGCCGCCGCCATTCTCACCCCCTACGCTCCTGCCATCTTCGACCCTATCGCCGCCCTGGCCACCGCCGCCGCCCCCGCCACCCCTGCTGCCCCCGCCGCTGCCGCCCCCGCCGCTCCCACCGTCGCCGCGTCCGTCGCCACCGCCTCCGCTGCCGCTCCCTCCGCCGCCACCCCAGCCCCCGCCGCCGCCGCTACCGCCGCTCCCACCGCCACCCCAGTTGCCTCCTCCGCCGCCGCCCCCACCGCCGCCGCCGCCCCCGCTACCTCCGCTGCCGCCCACCCCGCGTCCTCCACCCCAGCAGCTGCCGACGCCGACGCCGCCGCTACCACCGCCACACCCGCTGTTGCCACTGCCGCTACCCGTCCTGGGCTACACTCCTGGTAGGCTCACACTTCACTTGGGTGGTGACATCGTGCGTCGTTGGTGTGTCTGACTACATGTCTGTGTGTAACATGCGCTGATCTTACCAGGTACGATAGCTACTGCGTGATAAGACGACGTGATGAGACGTTGTTGGCGCGTCGGATCCGAATGCCCGGGCGTCACATTCGGTGGTCTTACCACGTGCCACTCTACGCAGTTCTGGGGACTGTCCAAATACCACATTTTCCACCCCTGTTTCATGCGAAATACCCTGAACGCTCTAACATCAGGCGTGAGTCATAGACCAACAATTATGGAGATTAAGTTTCGGCAGCTCAGCATGGAAATTCAACCTACTAAAGAATCCCAGTCATGCCAGTCTGACACCAAAATGTACTATTTGGACAGACCATACATCGATATGACGAAGTGCGTGAAACCACTTAGACACTTGGTGAGACTTAGTGCTAAGTCATCCCGCTCGACCAATCAGAACGCTCCGTTTGGACGACTTAGTACACTGCTTGTTGCTGAGTGTCTAAGTGGTTTCAAGCACTTTGTTATGAAACTGCGAAGCTACTCACGTGTTGTTCCCTATTTGACGGGTGGGCATCATCATGTACCTGCCCACGGAGGACCCCGAGGAAAGAGCCCAAATCACGAAGGCGTTTGAGCAGTACCGCGCTAAAGAGGAGGCGCTTTTGGGTGACAAGTACGGCATCCGCGTGCATTGGGCCAAGGTCGAGCTGCCCGAGGGGGAGGAGGCGGGGCCGGACGAAGGATACATCATGCTTGTGCTTGCCAAATCATCCAGATCCATTACATTTGGCGCTGCCGAACCTCGTGTATTCTTGTGAGGGTGTAATTTTGTGAGGGCAGTAGTGAAACAATAGGCCAGCGTTTTCCCAACCTCTGCTCAGTGCATACGGCAGCGCCACTATTCTTGGTATATCAATGTGACCAGGCGATTATTTCTGCTTGGCCATAAGAGAAGGAGAGGAAGGTCGCAAGAGCGAAGATGGCCCGAAGGTATCCGGTGGAGGAATTCGAGGTAGGGGCCCGAGTGGACTGATTCCCCCGCCTGCCATGCCATTCGCCACGTGTCAAACCCTCGTCTCTTGAACGAGGTGGCACCCTGTGACGTCATCAGCATGATGGGCACAGCGGATTGACCCCTCCCACCTGCCAAGTCATTCACCACGTTTCAAACCCCATGTCTTGAGTTGAGTGGCGACCAGGGACGTGGCGAGCATGAGGTACCCGGCGGGGCAGACTGACCCCCCCACCTGCCATGTCATTCACCACGTTATAAACCCTCGCTTGCTGAATCAAGGACGCCCTGTGATGCATACCTATGAGGGCCTACAATGACGTGTTTGCGTCAACCTCTATAGCTTTGAAATTTAAAACAAAATTGCGATGTGTCATCTGGTTGCCGCCCCCTGATTGGAGGCGACACGCAAGATTCTGGACCCCAAAGGTGTGCTGGCCAACAACATGATCGAGGGCCTCATAGGGGTAGGGTCGGAGTCACGACCTGTATAAGGGATTATCCTCAACCCTAAACCCTAAACCCTAAACCCTAAACCCTAAACCCTAAACCCTAAATCATAAGTTCTGAACTCTTGCCAACAACGATTGAGGGCCTGATAGGGGCAGGGGTCGAGCAACGACTGCCCGAAACGCCATCCACCACACGTCACACCCTCGAAGCTAGTGCCTTGACTGTGCACCAGTAACTCGTAGTAAATTGGCGTTGGGTGATTAGCAGCACCATACGCCAACTCACTACAGGCAGTATCAAATACTTCAGGTTGTAACTGTTATAGACAAGGCACACGCCCGCGTGTCCACACGAGCACTCACCGTGAAGGAGTGTCTTGCTCCGATTTAGATTTCAGTCAATGTTCAGTGTTCTCAACATCACGCCTACGGGGCCGCAACTTCAGCAGCCCGTCCAACCAGAGCCGAAATGAGTGTGTAAAAGGGCACCGGTGCACCGGTACAATATGCACAAGCAGTCGGCGGAGGAGTGTACGGCCCTGGGACGAGTGTACCCTAAACCCTAAACCCTCAATTCTAATCCCTAAACCCGAAACCTAAGCCCAAAACCCTAAACCTGGTACGGCCCTGGCCCGGGGACCCGAAGCGGGTGACAGACGAGGTCAGCGCTGCCGGCCCCGGGCTGCTGCAGGGGGTGCCCACCAAAGGAGGTGTCTACGCTGGCGTCCCCGGCCAGTTACTGGATTATGTCATCAACGGCGGGCTGCAAGTGGAGCTGGCGCGTACCGCGGCGGCAGTGGAACGAGCGGTGACGGGCGGCGTTGGTTCCGAGGCCGCGGACGGGGCTGGCGACGGGGCCGTGGCCGGGGGCGGAGCTGAGGCTGGGGACAGTGCGGTCGGGGCTGGGGCCGTGGGCGAGGGCGGGGCTTTAGCCTCCGTGGCGGGCGGCATCGGGGCCGGCACCGGGGCCGTTCTCGGGGGCGCGAGCGCGACGCTGCTTTTCGGGAGGAAGGTGGGCGTCGGAGCCGGCGTCCTCGCGGCCGGCCTTTGGTACCCCATGGGATACCTCATCGGTGTCGACTATGAGCGGGTGCGGCGCCTGGCCGGGGGCCTGGGCGAGGCCGGTGACGGTGACGGTGGCGGGGCTGGGGCCGGGGGCGGGGCCGTTGCCGACGCTGCCGAGGCCGCTGCGCCCTCAGTTTTGTCTACTGACGCCGCTGCGGGCGCCCTCTCAGCTTCGGACGCCGCTGCGGCGACTCCGGAAGCCGCCATGAGTTTCCGCAAGACTCCGCTGAGGTATCTTGGGAGGTCGTTTGGAAGCTCTGCCGGCGGCGGGGGCGGAGGCAGTAAGGCAGAAGGTGGTGAGGATGGGGCGGAGAAGGAGGTGGTTGAGGCTGGGGAAGCAACGCCGGTTTCGGCTACCACCGCAGTCGCCCCGGCTACTGCCGCCCCCGCTGCCACCGCTGACTCCCTGGCCACCGCCGCTCCGGCCGCCGCCGCCGCTGCGCCTGCTCCGGAGGACGCTGTGAGTTTCCGCAAGACTCCACTGAAGTATCTGGGAAGCGTGTTTGGAAGATCTGGCGGCGGCGAGGGCGACGGCGGCGGGGAGGAGAAAAGTGGGGTTGAGGTGGAGAAGGAGGGGGGTGAGGCGGGGGCAGCGACGCCGATCTCGGCTGCCGCCGCCACTGCTACTGCTGCCGCCGGCCCCGCTGCCGCGGCCCCCGTTGCCGTGCCCCCCGCTGCCGCCGCCGCTGATAATGCTGCCGCCGACCCGGCTGCCGCGGCCGCTGCACCTGCTCCAGACGACGCTGTGAGTTTCGGCAAGACTCCACAGAAGTATTTGGGGTGGGCGGCGGCGGTGGCGGTGGTAGCTGGGGCGGCGGCGGTGGTAGCTGGCGGGGGCGGCGGCGGTGGTAGATGAGTCGGGGGCAGTGACGCCGATCTCGGCTACCACCGCCGCACCGGCGGCGGCCACCCCTGCACCTGCACCGGACGGCCCCGTGAGGTTCCGCAAGACCCACAGAAGTATCTGGGGAGGGCAATTGGAAGTGTGGGTGCGTGTTCAGACGCAGGCCGCCGCCGCAGCCGCAGCCTGCTGCGGAGGTGAGTCTTTAAGCAGACCCCACTGTAATATATGTGGAAGGTGTTCGAAATTCGAGCGTCTTACGGCTTGTTGGGGTCAGTAAAGACATCACTCATCGTTGACATGGTCACAGTTTCCCACCTCGTGTCGCCGCAATCATTCGACGCAATAATATTGATATTACACGCAGGCATTATTTCCGACGAGATGTCACAGTTATCTTCGTTCGGTATTTCGTTGTTGGCGGTGCGTGTGCTCAGTTTTCTTCGAAAGCCCAGTGCTTGTCTTGTGAGATTTCGCACTCACACTCCTCATTCTCATCATCGACCAAGCATCATTCCTGTGGTTATCTTTGCACGGAGCCTAGCTAGCACGGGGGATATTGCGAGCATTTCTCAATTTGCGGTTCGTTTGCTCGATGGTTGTTTTGGCAATCATTCGTTGGTTAGCATCATTCCGGCGCGTCAGGACAGCCGTGTGCTGTCGCCCACCGACATGTCTCCGCGTGAGCGGCTTGCGCTCTCACGCGAAAGTCCCACGGGCAGTCTCGCTCCTGCGCCCACTGCAAAACCGCCAGGTGCCCGGTCATAGCGGCGTATGTAAACCGTTATCTGCATCCCACGGGCACCCGTGCTCCCGCGCCCACACCAGCACCGCCAGGTGCCCGCCCTGAGCGGCATGCACAAGTCCACGCATGCCACGGACAGTCATGCTTGAGCAACTACTGCAGCGTCGCAAGGTGCCCAAACCGAGCAGCGGCGTCGCACGCGTCCTCATCCCCCGGACAGTCGTGCTCCCGCGCCCACTGCTGTACCGCCACGTGCAAGTGTCCTCATCCCACGGACAGTTGTGCTGCCGCGCCAACTTTAGCACCTCCAGGTACCCGCCCACAGCGGCCCATTTGCACGTTTCCTCATCCCACGGACAGTGGCGCTCCAGCGCCCACTGCAGCACCTCCAGGTGCCCGCCTGCAGCGGCGCCTCACACGTTGCCGCATCCCACGGGCAATCGTGCTCCCGCGACCACTTCAATACCTCCAGGTGCCCGCTCTCAGCGGCCATCTACACGTATCCACGTCCCACGTGCAATCATGCGCCCGCGCCCACTTCAATACGTCCAGGGAACAACGCGTTCGCCTCATGCCACGGGCAATCGTGCTCTTGCGCCCACTTCAACACCTTTAAGTAACCCCACTGAGCGGCGACGTTACACGTCATACTATCCCACGGGCAGCCGTGCTCACGCGCCCACTTCAGGACCTCCAGGTGCCCGCCAAGAGCGGCTCGCATGCACGTGTTCGTATCCCAAGGGCAGTCGTTCGCCCGCGTCCACTGCAGCACCTCCAGACTCCCGCGCACAGCGATGCACGAACTCGTCATCTCCGCCCACGGGCACCCGTTCGCCTTGGCCCAAGCCAGCCGCGCGACGGACCCGACAAAGTCCGCGAGCTTACGCGGCATCCCCGCGCTCTTCCCCGCGCGCGGCAGGTTGGCGGCCAGCACCGCTGCCAGCCACGGGTGCCCAGCCTGCGCCAGCACGGCGCAGCCCGCGGGCCCCAGCCGTGCCAGCACCTCCGCGGCGAAAAAGTCAGGCTAGTCCTCCAGCAAATCTTGCACGGGCGACACCCCCCGCCTCCGCTCGAGCGGGGTCGGGGGGCGCTATCGCCGCCGCCCCCGCCGCGGCCCCGCCTGGCCCGGATGTCGTGCCCGCCGAAGTCGGCGACGTCGGAGGGGGTCTCCGCCGTCATGGGGTGCGTCGCGGCGTTGGGGAGGAGGCAACGCGGCGAGAAGGAACAGTGGCCCGGCACTTAACCTAGAAAGGTCGGGTCGTGGACCTTCATATTAGAGTAGTCTAGCTCTAGTACAGTAGACTAGTAGAGCTATTGTTCAAAATCAAGCGGGAGATTTGAAAATCGACCTTCCCTCCTCACACCTGCCCCACGCACCCCCACGCACCCCCTCCACTCACACACGCATAACGCGCCCTCATGGAGTCGCTCCCCGCGGAGCTGCTCGCCCACATCCTCCGCCTCGTGCCCACCGCGCGCGGCGAGGCGTACCGCAGCGGCGCCGGCTGGGTGGCGTGCGAGCTGGCGGGGTACGCGGACCCGCCCCCTACTGCGCTGCCTGTCACCGCCTCCTGGAGGCAAGACGAGGGTGCCCAGGTGGACCTGGCTGGCGTTGACGGCAGCAGCGGCGGCGATGGCCGCGGCGTCATGGCGGAGGGCCACGCCGGACTCCGCGAGCTCGCCGCGCTGATGTGTACTTCCCGGGCGCTCCACGCGGCGTTGTCGCCCGATATCGTCTGGGCGCCTTTCCTGTCGCGGCTGGAGGGGCGATTTGCGGCCTTCGATCCTGAGTGCGAGGACCTCTGGATTCCTGACCACGATGGACCTCCACTGCAGTGCACCGACCCGGGGCGGCCCCGGACGCGCGCCTCGCAGCTTCTCGTGCCTCACAAGCGCATGCCCCTAGACCCCGTGGTCACATTTGCGAAGTTCGCCGATGAAGGCGACGTGGGGTTGGTGCTGAAGCGGTATGTCTCCGACTTTCGGAACCCCGACCGCTCGGGTTTCTTGGTGGTCCCGCCGCCGTACCGCTGCCTGCAGGACAGCTGCGCCGCCGCCGCCGGCCCCTTCGAGTGCACCACGGTCTCAGCCTTTCGCGAGCACTGCGCGTCCCCTGCGCACCGCACCGGGCTGTTTGCGCACATCTACAACACAACCTTGAAGGAGTGCCCGGACATGAACCACTCGGAAGATGCACTGGTCGACCCACGTCTGTACAACCCGGTTGCCTACGCTGTGATGCCATATAGGCGCCGCGTCGCGCTGCTTCACGCGTACATCGTCCGCGTGGGTCGACTGCTGCGCGCGCCCCTGGACGCTGTTGAGTTGGGTCGCGAGCAGGGGTTTGGATTCTTTCACAATGAACGCAGCCGCATGGGTGAAGTTTACACCGGGCTTGCCGATGACTGGGAAGGACCGTTGTGCGAGATCGCAGATTTCATGCACGAGATCGAGGACACTGCATGGCGCAAGCGGTGCTCTATGGCCGCCGTGGCGTGGGTCGCTGTGCACGACCTCGTGCTGCCAGATTTTCGAAGGCGGGGACTTTCGTCGGATGCCGGATACGCGGACCACATCATGAGCATGGGGTGGACTGACTTCGATGTGGATGCGGCGGATCGGGGCCAGTTCATAGAGAGCGTGCTCGACTGCGAAGATGCGAGATTGAACCGCGACGACGTGGACGTGTCCGACGATGAGTACGGTTACGACTGGGAAAACGACAGCGGGAGCGGAGGCGACTACGAGTATTCCAGTGTGTCCACTTCTTATGTTCATAGTTCTGCGGTGGAGTTAACTTTCACAAACTGCTTGCCACGTGATAGGACGCCTGTTTCATCACTAGACGAGGGTGTACAATGTGGTGGAAGCTTGACAGGACATTGACGTCATGTCGCATCGAGCCGGCTCAAATGTCACACAGACGCGCCACAATTTAGGACACGGCGATCAAAGTGACTGTGCGGGAGTTGCGGCACCCGATTCCATCGGACCATAGGAGCGCACCGCATAGCGCCTCAGATGATGGGCAGCATCAGCAGCGGTGGCACACGGGGAATATCCGAGACCGCGGCGCGTGAACGGACGACTGCGCTCTGAGTGTGCGTTCACAGTGATTATGGTTGTTTTTCTGAGGTGCTATTGTGTGGCGGTTGGCGCGTGGGAGGCCTGGCGCTGTGGCTCGATATGTTCTGAAGGTTGCTCGCCACGTCAAAGGAAGATGAGATGCCATTGAACTCAAGAAACGAAGGTCTGAAACGTGAATCATGACTTGGCGGCCAGTAGCTACCAAGCCATAGGCCTAGAACCTCAGTCACTCAGACGCTCAGAGATTCAAGACGCTCCGAGACGCGCGACCGTACTTCTGTCTGTCAATTTTGTTTTGTGTTTTCTTCGCTTTGTACATCGCTTGTGTGTAAGAGTACAGGACAGGCCGTCACGAGGTGGCTTGTCTTTACGTGTGTCATCGTGGTTCCAACTCTCTATCTCGTCAACCACTACAGTATCGGGGCACATTGCGGTCGCTGTTTCTCAGTTTTGGCGTGATTCTTCATAACCAATCGCCGTTTCCTTACATGTCCAACGATAAAAAAACACTGTGTGCGTGTTCATCGTGTGCTACAGTCATTCGCTTAATAACGGACCCATGGATGGTTGGTTGCACCGTGTCTGCTCGGTCGTCGTGTGAGTTAAGCGTGCGTCGTTGTGATTCGCTGAATAACGGACCTTCGGGCGGACCCATGGTCGGTTGCGCTACGCGTGCGTTCATCGTGTGTCGCTGCCGTCAGTTGGGTGGTCAGATCCTCCACATCGACCTGCGCCTCAGTGTGACCCGCGCAGTGCGGGTGGTTTTTGTGGACCCAGATGCAGGGGCCTACACCTTTCCACTGCTCAGCTCAACCTAAGCCGTATCCTTCGTTGAGCCGCTTTGTGTCCAGTTCGTGACGAGTTATGACCCATCAGTCAACTGCAGGTACCCGACGTGTCTCACAACAAATGCGTACGTTGAGCTGAGAAGTGGACGAGTGTAAGCCCCTGCCCTTGCCTAGCCGTGGCCCGCGCAGTGCGGGTGGTTCTTGTAGACCCAGATGCAGCACTCACCGACATGGTCTCCTCCGTAATCCATCCTCCACGCGCCGCTCAGGGCCTTACACAAACACAGTA